>Ga0156274_1176_pt1 | contig 148630 bp, 158 predicted proteins | sample RifCSPlowO2_12_FD_107923 | JGI IMG/M metagenome (GOLD analysis project Ga0156274, IMG submission 107923) | Pseudomonadales bacterium RIFCSPLOWO2_12_FULL_59_450
TAAACCGGCAGGGATGCCGGTTTAGCCGCCCCGCGCCATGGATGGCGCGTGGCGGCGGCCCCCCAAATCACTGGCGGATTACGGGCACACCGAGCCTGGGCGAGGTGCCGAGTGGTGGGGCAAGAGCCCTTTTGGTTACTTTTGGGGCTCTTTTCCAAAAGTGACCCGCTGTAAAAGCGGAACCCTAGGTGGCCGTTACCGCAGGAATGGATATGTACACAATCCAACTGTGTCGCCTGCCAGGCCGCCTTCGCGAGCAAGCCCGCTCCCACAGTTGGATTGCGGGGGTGTCAGGTAGATATGTGTCGCCTGGGAGGCCGTCATCGCAGGCAAGCCAGCTCCCACATTTGGACTGCGGGGGTCTCAGGTAGATTGGCGTCGGCTGTCAGGCCGCCATCACAGGCAAGCCAGCTCCCACAGTTGGATCGTTGGGTGTCAGGTAGATTGGCGTCGGCTGGCAGGCCGTCATCCCAGGCAAGCCCCACATTTTGTCCCGTGTTGAATCAGGAACCGAGGCTGATGCCGTTGGCCGGCAATGGCAATGCGGTTTTGTAGCGCACTTGCTTCAAGGCAAAGCTGGAGCGAATGTTCGCCACCCCCGGCACCTTGGTCAAAAAGTCCATCATAAAGCGCTCCAGGGACTGGATCGTGGGCACCAACACGCGGATCAAATAGTCCGGGTCGCCGGCCATCAGGTAGCACTCCATCACCTCAGGCCGATCCGAGATCGCCCCTTCGAATTGCTGCAGCGCCAGCTCGTTCTGTTTTTCCAGGCTCACATGGATGAACACATTGACGTGCAGCCCCAGCAAATCAGCATCCAGCAGCGTGACCTGCTCACGAATCAGCCCCAGTTCTTCCATCGCCTTGACCCGGTTGAAACACGGCGTGGGCGACAGGTTGACCGAGCGGGCCAGGTCGGCATTGGTGATCCGGGCATTCTCCTGCAGGGCGTTGAGAATGCCGATATCGGTACGGTCCAGTTTGCGCATGAGACAAAATCACCTGTTTATTATGTTTATGCAGTTTTTTTATCCGCAAATGACCGTGAGCGCAATGAAACACAGATAAATATTCTTCTACGCCACGCCTATGATTGTTGTAGGACAAGATTTCTTCTACCCGAAGACTGACTGTCAGCTAGCGCGCCCACTACAAGAAATTCACAAGATAGAGCGTAGAAAGCCATGACCCAGCCGTATGCACCGCTGCGCCTGCATGTTCCCGAACCCTCGGGCCGCCCAGGCTGCAAGACCGACTTTACCTACCTGCGTTTGACCGACGCCGGCCTGGTACGCAAACCCGCCATCGACGTAGAACCGGCCGACACCGCCGACCTGGCCAAGGGCCTGATCCGCGTGCTCGACGATCAGGGCCAGGCCCTTGGCCCGTGGGCCGAGGGTGTCTCCACCGAGATCATGCGCCGCGGCATGCGCGCCATGCTCAAGACGCGCATTTTCGACAACCGCATGGTGGTCGCCCAGCGTCAGAAAAAAATGTCGTTCTACATGCAAAGCCTTGGCGAAGAAGCCATCGGCAGCGCCCAGGCCCTGGCCTTGAATATCGACGACATGTGCTTCCCCACCTATCGCCAGCAAAGCATCCTGATGGCCCGCGAGGTGCCGCTGGTGGACCTGATCTGCCAACTGCTGTCCAACGAGCGCGACCCACTCAAGGGCCGCCAGTTGCCGATCATGTATTCGGTCAAGGAGGCGGGCTTCTTCACTATTTCCGGCAACCTTGCCACCCAATTCGTGCAGGGCGTGGGCTGGGGCATGGCCTCGGCGATCAAGGGCGATACCAAGATCGCCTCGGCCTGGATCGGCGACGGCGCCACTGCTGAATCGGACTTCCACACCGCCCTCACCTTCGCCCACGTGTACCGCGCGCCAGTGATTCTCAACGTGGTCAACAACCAGTGGGCGATTTCCACCTTCCAGGCCATCGCCGGCGGTGAAGCCACCACCTTCGCCGGACGCGGCGTCGGTTGCGGCATCGCTTCCCTGCGCGTGGACGGCAACGACTTTATCGCCGTGTACGCCGCCTCGGCCTGGGCCGCCGAGCGTGCGCGCCGCAACCTGGGGCCCACCCTGATCGAGTGGGTCACCTACCGCGCCGGCCCACACTCCACCTCCGATGACCCATCCAAGTACCGTCCCGCCGACGACTGGAGCCACTTCCCGCTGGGCGATCCGATTGCCCGCCTCAAGCAGCACCTGATCAAGATTGGCCAGTGGTCCGAAGAGGAACACGCGGCGGTCAGTGCCGAACTTGAAGCCGAAGTGGTCAAGGCGCAGAAGGAAGCCGAACAGTACGGCACCCTCGCCGGTGGCCAGATTCCAAGCGCCGCGACCATGTTCGAGGACGTCTATAAAGAGATGCCGGAGCACCTGAAGCGCCAGCGTCAAGAGTTGGGGGTGTGACATGAACGACCACAACAACAGCATCGAACTGGAAACCGCCATGACCACCACCACCATGACCATGATCCAGGCCCTGCGCTCGGCCATGGATGTGATGCTTGAGCGTGACGACAACGTGGTGGTGTTCGGCCAGGACGTCGGGTACTTCGGCGGCGTGTTCCGTTGCACCGAAGGCTTGCAGACCAAGTATGGCAGCTCGCGGGTGTTTGACGCCCCCATTTCGGAAAGCGGCATCGTCGGCGTGGCCGTGGGCATGGGCGCTTACGGCCTGCGCCCGGTAGCGGAAATCCAGTTCGCCGACTACGTCTACCCCGCCACCGACCAGATCATCTCCGAGGCGGCGCGCCTGCGTTATCGCTCGGCCGGCCAGTTCACTGCGCCCTTGACCATGCGCATGCCCTGCGGCGGCGGCATCTATGGCGGCCAGACCCACAGCCAGAGTATCGAAGCGGTGTTCACCCAGGTCTGCGGCCTGCGCACGGTGATGCCGTCCAACCCCTATGACGCCAAGGGCCTGCTGATCGCCTCCATCGAAAACGATGACCCGGTGATCTTCCTCGAACCCAAGCGCCTGTATAACGGCCCTTTCGATGGCCACCACGACCGCCCGGTAACGCCGTGGTCGAAACACCCCCAAGCCCAGGTGCCGGACGGTTACTACACCGTGCCGCTGGACGTGGCCGCCATCGTGCGTCCGGGTTCGGCCGTGACCGTGCTGACGTACGGCACCACCGTGTATGTGTCGCAAGTCGCCGCTGAAGAAACCGGCATCGACGCCGAGGTCATCGACCTGCGCAGCCTGTGGCCGCTGGACCTGGAGACCATCGTCAAGTCGGTGAAAAAGACCGGCCGTTGCGTGGTGGTGCATGAGGCCACGCGCACCTGCGGCTTTGGTGCCGAGTTGGTCTCGCTGGTGCAAGAGCATTGCTTCCACCACCTGGAAGCGCCGATCGAACGCGTCACCGGTTGGGACACCCCCTACCCGCACGCGCAGGAATGGGCGTATTTCCCAGGGCCGTCCCGAGTGGGCGCGGCGTTGAAACGGGTCATGGAGGTCTGAATGGGCACGCACGTTATCAAGATGCCGGACATTGGCGAGGGCATCGCGGAAGTTGAATTGTCGGTATGGCATGTAAAGGTCGGCGACCTGGTGGTTGAAGACCAGGTGCTGGCGGATGTGATGACCGACAAGGCGATGGTGGATATTCCCTCGCCGGTCCACGGCAAAGTGATTTCCCTCGGCGGCGAGCCGGGTGAGGTCATGGCAGTGGGCAGTATTTTGATCAGCATTGAAGTAGAAGGCGCAGGCAATACCAAGGATGTACCCGTGGTTGCCGAGCCGGCGAAGGCCGCGCCGCCTGTGGCCGAAGCCAAACCGGTACAGGCGCCGGTAGAAAGCAAGCCCGCTGCAGCAGTGAAAGCGCCGCAAGCGCCCGTGGCCCGTGAAGCCAGCGAACGCCCATTGGCCTCGCCTGCCGTGCGCAAACACGCGCTGGATGCCGGGATTCAACTGCGCCTGGTCCAGGGCACAGGGCCTGCCGGCCGAATTCTGCATGAAGACCTAGAGGCTTACTTGCGCCAGGGCACGGCAACGGGCGCCACTGCCGCCAACCCTTACGCCGAGCGCAACGACGAACACCAAATCCCGGTGATCGGCATGCGCCGCAAGATCGCCCAGCGCATGCAGGACGCCACCCGGCGCGCCGCGCATTTCAGCTACGTGGAAGAAATCGACGTCACCGCCCTCGACGAGTTGCGCGTGCATCTCAACGAGAAGCACGGTGCGACACGCGGCAAGCTGACCCTGCTGCCGTTTATCGTGCGGGCCATGGTGGTAGCCTTGCGCGACTTCCCGCAGATCAATGCGCGTTACGACGACGAAGCCCAGGTCATCACGCGCCTTGGTGCCGTGCATGTGGGCGTCGCCACCCAAAGCGACGTGGGCCTGATGGTGCCGGTGGTACGTCACGCCGAAGCCCGCAGCCTGTGGGGCACTGCCGAAGAAATCGCGCGTTTGGCCAATGCCGCACGCACAGGCAAGGCCAGCCGCGATGAGCTGTCCGGTTCCACCATCACCCTGACCAGCCTTGGCGCCTTGGGCGGCATTGTCAGCACGCCGGTGCTGAACCTGCCGGAAGTGGCCATCGTCGGCGTCAACCGTATCGTTGAGCGGCCGATGGTGATCAAGGGCCAGATTGTGGTGCGCAAGATGATGAACCTCTCCAGCTCCTTCGATCACCGCGTGGTCGATGGCATGGACGCGGCGCAATTCATCCAGGCCATTCGCGGCCTGCTCGAACAACCCGCCAGCCTGTTCCTGGAGTAAGGGCATGACTCAGACATTGCACACCACGCTGCTGATTATCGGCGGCGGCCCCGGCGGTTATGTGGCGGCGATTCGCGCAGGCCAACTGGGCATCCCCACCATCCTGGTGGAAGGCCAGGCACTGGGCGGCACCTGCCTGAACATTGGCTGCATTCCCTCCAAGGCGCTGATCCATGTGGCCGAGCAGTTCCAGCAAACCGTGCACCATAGCCAGGGCTCGCAACTGGGCATTGAGGTGGATGTACCGACTTTGGACATCCGCAAGAGCGTGGAATGGAAAGACGGCATCGTTGACCGCCTGACCACCGGCGTCGCCGCACTGCTGAAAAAACATAAGGTGCAGGTGATCCATGGCTGGGCCAAAGTCATCGACGGCAAGACCGTCGAGGTGGGCGAGCAACGCATCCAGTGCGAACACCTGCTGTTGGCCACCGGCTCGACAAGCGTCAACCTGCCGATGCTGCCGATTGGCGGGCCGATTATCTCGTCCACCGAAGCCCTGGCACCGACCCATGTACCCAAACGTTTGATCGTGGTGGGCGGTGGTTATATCGGCCTGGAACTGGGGATTGCCTACCGCAAGCTGGGTGCCGACGTCAGTGTGGTCGAGGCCCAGGCGCACATCCTGCCGGCCTACGACGCCGAGCTGACCCTGCCGGTGGCTGAATCCTTGAAGAAACTTGGCGTGAAGCTGTACCTGGAACACAGCGTCACCGGCTTTGCCGACGGCAAACTGCAGGTGCGCGCCCCCAACGGCGACATCTTGGCGCTGGACACCGACCAGGTGCTGGTCGCCGTGGGGCGCAAACCCAACACCCAGGGTTGGAACCTCGAAGCGCTGAACCTGGACATGAACGGCGTGGCGATCAAGATCGACAGCCGCTGCCAGACCAGCATGCGCAACGTGTACGCCATCGGCGACCTCAGCGGCGAGCCGATGCTGGCGCACCGGGCCATGGCCCAGGGAGAAATGGTTGCCGAACTGATCAGCGGCAAGGCCCGCGAATTCAACCCGGCGGCAATTCCGGCGGTGTGCTTTACCGACCCGGAACTGGTGGTGGTCGGCAAGACCCCGGACGAGGCCAAGGCTGCCGGCCTGGATTGCATTGTGTCGAGCTTCCCCTTCGCCGCCAATGGCCGGGCCATGACGCTGGAGTCCAAAGCCGGCTTCGTGCGGGTGGTGGCGCGACGTGACAATCACTTGATTGTTGGCTGGCAAGCCGTGGGGGCCGGAGTGTCCGAGCTGTCGACCGCGTTCGGCCTGAGCCTGGAAATGGGTGCGCGCCTGGAGGATGTGGCCGGCACCATCCATGCCCACCCGACCCTGGGTGAAGCGGTGCAGGAAGCCGCGCTGCGGGCATTGGGGCACGCGTTGCACCTGTAAAACCGTGGCGTGGCTATCGCAGGCAAGCCAGCTCCCACACTTGGAATGCATTCCAATGTGGGAGTCGGGCTTGCCCGCGATAGCGGTGGATCAGCCAATGCAGAGGTTGAATGGTCCGCCGCCCTCCTCCCACACCGGCCAAGAATGCAGTATTGTTGCGCCCATCCAGAAAAAAAATCCGACTTGACCAGAGATAGAGGGTGTCATGGGTAACGAGAGCATCAATTGGGACAAGCTGGGTTTTGACTACATCAAGACCGACAAGCGGTTTCTCCAGGTCTGGAAAAACGGCGAATGGCAAGCTGGCACCCTGACCGACGACAATGTGCTGCACATCAGCGAGGGCTCCACTGCCCTGCATTATGGCCAGCAATGCTTCGAGGGCCTGAAGGCCTACCGTTGCAAGGACGGTTCGATCAACCTGTTCCGCCCGGACCAGAACGCCGCCCGCATGCAGCGCAGCTGTGGCCGCCTGCTGATGCCACAAGTGCCGACCGACGCGTTCATCGACGCCTGCAAACAAGTGGTCAAGGCCAACGAGCGCTTCATCCCGCCGTACGGCAGTGGCGGCGCGCTGTACCTGCGCCCGTTCGTGATCGGCACCGGAGACAACATTGGCGTGCGTAGCGCGCCGGAGTTCATCTTCTCGGTGTTCTGCATCCCGGTCGGTGCCTACTTCAAGGGCGGCCTGGTGCCGCACAACTTCCAGATCTCCGGCTACGACCGCGCCGCGCCGCAAGGCACCGGTGCCGCCAAGGTCGGTGGCAACTACGCCGCCAGCCTGATGCCCGGCTCGGAAGCGAAGAAATCCGGTTTCGCCGACGCGATCTACCTGGACCCGATGACCCACTCGAAAATCGAAGAAGTCGGCTCGGCCAACTTCTTCGGGATCACCCACGACAACCAGTTCATCACGCCGAAGTCGCCTTCGGTATTGCCAGGCATCACCCGCCTGTCGCTGATCGAACTGGCCCAGACCCGCCTGGGCCTGGAAGTGGTCGAGGGCGAAGTGTTCATCGACAAGCTGGATCAGTTCAAGGAAGCCGGCGCCTGCGGTACCGCTGCGGTGATCTCGCCTATCGGCGGCATTCAGTACAACGGCAAGCTGCATGTGTTCCACAGCGAGACCGAAGTCGGCCCGATCACCCAGAAGCTCTACAAAGAGCTGACCGGTGTGCAGACCGGTGACGTGGAAGCGCCAGCGGGTTGGATCGTCAAGGTCTGACAGCCACAAAAGCCAGCGACACCACAAAACCCTGTGGGAGCTGGCTTGCCTGCGATAGCGAACTGTCAGTCAGCATATGATCGTTCCCACGCTCCGCGTGGGAATGCAATGCATTCCCTGACGCTCCGCGTCACCTGTTGTCCGGCGGGACGCGGAGCATCCCAGGCGGCATTCCCACGCAGAGCGTGGGAACGATCAAAGGCCCACCGCTATCGCAGGCAAGCCAGCTCCCACACTGGTTTCTACGCCTTCAAGAGCGTGGCGCAATATTCTCGCCAATCTTCTTGCCCATACTGATCCTCGGCTCCACCCCATACCCCAACGCCTCATAAAACCCCACCACCACGTCATTGCCGCCGGTGATCTGCAGGTTGATCTTCATGCAACCCAGCGCCGTCAACGCCTGTTCGGCATAGCGCACCAGCGACGATCCCAGGCCATGGCGCCGATAGTCGGTATGCACCGCCACCGAATACAACCAGCCACGATGCCCGTCATAGCCGGCGAGAATGGTACCGATCACGGCTTTGTTGTCGGTGGCAACGAAGAACAACCCGTCGTTGACCGCCAGTTTCTTATCAATCGCCAGGCTCGGCAGGTTATGCGCGGTGTCATAGCCAAACGCCTGCTGCCATAACTCAATCACCTGGGCACGGTGTTGACGGTCGCGATAAGGCCCTATGGGGTGGCGGGACAACAGCGTTTTTTCCATCACCAACGTGCGCTCATTGCCGTGGTACACGTCACGCACGTTGTGAAAACCCAACTTGGCGTAGAAGGCTTGCGCCGTCAGCGAGGACGGCACGCTCAAGACCGTCACGCCGGCTTCACGGGCGCGCAGTTCGATCTCGATCATCAACAATCGGCCAATGCCCTGCCCTTGCAGCGCTGGGTTGACGAACACCGAGCGCACCACATTGCCATCCAGTGAGGCCGTAGCGACGATCAGTTGATCCTGAGTCGCCACCAACACTACCCGCCGCTGGAGCAATGCCAGCACAGCGTCGGGGGTGAAGTTGCTGGCAACCCGCGCAATCACATCCGCGGGGTAATCACGTGCGTTGCTGCTGTGCAGCGCAGCCAGGATGACGTGGCTGATACCTTCGGCATCGGAAGGTTGGGCAAGGCGAACAGCGGTAGACATGGTTCCTCCTGGCTGACACAGCGATAACAATCACCACAATACCAATGTGGGAGCTGGCTTGCCTGCGATAGCGGTGGGCCAGCCAGATGAATGGGGCTGACACACCGCTATCACAGGCAAGCCAGTTCCCACAGTTTGATCGTATTTCAATCTGGCAGCCGATTCGGCTGCGCCACTCCCGTTTTCAGCTTTCTTGGCTGAACCACCCCGCCGTTTCAGCCGGGATCCTTTCCCCGCAACGCACACAATAGCGGCACAAGATCCCCAACGGACCCGTGCCCCCATGCAAACCACCAACACCGTCCTGATGATCCGCCCGGCGCGCTTTGCCTTCAACCCGGATACCGCGATCAACAACCGTTTCCAACGCCCGCCGCTGGACCCGCTCAGTGCACAGCACAAAGCGCTGGAGGAGTTCGACGGTTATGTCGACACCTTGCGCCAGCACGGCGTGGAGGTGCTGGTGGTGCAGGACACGCCGGCGCCTCACACGCCCGACTCGATCTTCCCCAACAACTGGTGGAGCAGCCATGCCGACGGCAGCCTGGTGCTCTACCCCATGGAAGGCCAGAACCGCCGACTGGAGCGCAACAAGGGCGTGCTGCAAGTTTTGGAGCAGCGCTTTGCGATCAACACCACCATCGATCTCAGCCACCTGGAACAACAGAACATCTTCCTGGAAGGCACCGGCAGCATGGTACTCGACCGCCAGCACCGCATCAGCTACGCCTGCCATTCGGGGCGCACCCACCACGCGGCCCTGCGCCAGTTTGCCGAACGCCTCGACTACCAACTCTGCGTGTTCCACGCCCTGGACCGCCACCAGGCACCCATCTACCACAGCAACGTGATGATGAGCGTTGGCCGCGACCTCGCGGTGGTGTGCCTGCAGGCCCTGCCCGACGACCGCGAACGCCTGGCCCTGGAACGCTCCCTGCGTGATACCGGCAAAGACATCCTCAGCCTGGACTTCGACCAGCTGGAAGCCTTCGCCGGCAACATGCTGGAGGTCCACGACCGGGACGGCCAGCCGTTGCTGGTGATGTCCGCCAGTGCCTGGGGCGCCCTGCATCCGGCGCAGCGTCAGCATGTGGAACGCCATACGCGGCCGGTGGTGGTAAATATCGACAACATCGAACGCATCGGCGGCGGCAGTGCCCGCTGCATGCTGGCCGAAGTGCATCTGCCGGCCCGCCACTCATTTCAATAAGGAGTCTTGCCATGACCCGTTACATCGACGTCAACGACCTCAGCTACCTGGTTTCGCAAAAAGGCCTGCAAACCTGCATCACCGAAATGGCCGACTACATTCGCGCCGACTACCTGCGCTGGCAGGATTTCGAGAAATGCGCGCGCCTGGCCAACCATTCACCGGATGGGGTGATCGAGCTGATGCCGGTGTCCGACGCCTCGCTGTACGCCTTCAAGTACGTCAACGGCCACCCGAAAAACACCCTGGCCGGCATGCTCACCGTGATGGCGTTCGGTGCCTTGGGCGACGTCGACACCGGTAAACCGGTGCTGCTGGCGGAAATGACCCTGACCACTGCGATCCGCACCGCCGCCACCTCGGCCCTGGTCGCCCGCTACCTGGCCCGCGCCAACAGCCGCAGCATGGCGCTGATCGGCAACGGCTGCCAAAGCGAATTCCAGGCCCTGGCCTTCCACGCCATGCTCGGTATTACTGAAATCCGCCTGTTCGACATCGACCCCCAGGCCACCGCCAAGCTCGCCGCCAACCTCAAGGCGTTCCCGGCGATCAAGGTGATCCTGGCCGCCAGCGTCGCCGAGGCAGTCAAAGGCGCGGACATTGTCACCACCGTGACTGCGGACAAAGCCTACGCCACCATCCTGACTGACGAGATGATCGAGCCAGGCATGCACCTCAATGCCGTGGGCGGTGACTGCCCGGGCAAGACCGAGCTGGACCGCCGCATCGTCGAGCGCGCTCGGGTGATCGTCGAGTACGAACCGCAAAGCCGCATCGAAGGTGAAATCCAGCATATGCCGGAAGATTCGCCGGTCACCGAGCTGTGGCAAGTGATCAACGGCCAACAGCCGGGCCGCGAAAATGACCGCCAAATTACCCTGTTCGACTCGGTGGGTTTTGCCATCGAAGACTACTCGGCCCTGCGCTATGTATTGGACGTGGCCAAAGCCTTGGATGTGGGCAGCGAGCTGGAGCTGGTGCCGGACCTGGCCGACCCGAAAAACCTGTTCGCACGCCTGGCCCAGCAACCTGTGGTACAGCATAAAAAGCGCGCCTGAAACCGCTCTGGCCTGCCGCTTTGCGACCAGGGCAGGCCAGATTCTAGTGGGTTAAAAGCCGATTTTGCCGGTGCCACAGCCGATTCCGCTGCATTGCTTGTTTTAACAGCGCAATTTGCGCTTTGCGCAGGGGGTAAACGACACAAAAAACGCACCACCATGAAGCATTCTCTGCTCCCAGTTATTCACTGCCCCTGACATCAATTACAAAATATAGGGACCGACACATGACTCCTCTGCGATCACTCTTCGCTGCGTTGCTGTTGCCACTGTGCGCCACTGCTGCCCACGCCCAGGACTGGAAAGAAATCCGGTTTGGCGTGTTCCCCGAATACCCGCCCTTCGAATCTGTCGCCGCCGACGGCAGCCTGCAAGGGTTCGATATCGAACTGGGCAACGCTATCTGCGCCAAGCTCGAAGTGAAATGCACCTGGGTGCACAACGAATTCGACGGCATGATCCCGGCCCTGCGTGCGCGCAAGTTCGACGCGATCATGTCCTCCATGGCCGTGACCCCGGCTCGTGAGAAAGTCATCGACTTCACCGACCGCCTGTTCCTCAGCCCCACCTCGGTGATCACCCGCAAAAACGCCACCTTCGGTGACACCCCCGAGTCGCTGAACGGCAAGCACGTTGGCGTGCTGCAAGGCTCGTTGCAGGAAGCCTATGCCCGCGCACACCTGGCCAAGCTCGGTGCACAGATCAAGGCATACCAGTCCCAGGAACAGAACTACGCCGACCTGCAAAACGGCCGCCTCGACGCCACCCTGACGGACAAGCTCGAAGCCCAGCTCAACTTCCTGTCCAAGCCCGAAGGCGCCGACTTCAAGACCGGCCCGGCCTTCAAGGACCCGACCCTGCCTCTGGACATCGCCATGGGCCTGCGCAAAAACGACCAGGCGTTGCGTGAGCTGATCAACAAGGGCATCGCCGCCGTCCAGGCCGATGGCACTTACGCACAGATCCAGAAGAAATACTTTGGCGATCAGGACATCTACAACGAGTAACCGGCAACCCGTGCCCCTGTGGGAGCGGGCTTGTTGTGACGAGGGAGCTAGCTCCCGCTGGGGTGCGAAGCGCCCCCAAAAAGCCGGCGCCAGCTGCGCTGTCGAACGGGAGCAAGCTCCCTCGCCACAACAAGCCAGCTCCCACAGTAAATCCGTGCACTCCTTCGAGATCTTCCCCATGAACGACCTCCTCAACCTGCAAGGCTACGGCCCCATGCTGGCCCAGGGTGCCTGGATGACGCTCAAGCTGGCGTTCCTCGCCCTGGCTCTGAGCCTTACGCTGGGCCTGGTCGCCGCTGGCGCCAAACTCTCCAGCGCCAAATGGCTGCGCGTGCCGGCCACGCTCTACACCACGTTGATCCGCAGCGTGCCGGACCTGGTGCTGATCCTGTTGATCTTCTACAGCCTGCAACTGTGGCTCAACGACCTGACCGAAGCGTTCGGCTGGGACTACGTTGAAATCGACCCGTTTACCGCCGGGGTGATCACCCTGGGCTTTATCTACGGTGCGTATTTCACCGAGAACTTCCGGGGTGCGATCCTCAGTGTGCCGGCGGGCCAACTGGAAGCCGCCACCGCCTACGGCCTGAGCCGCTGGCAGCGCTTTCACCTGGTGCTGTTCCCGCAACTGATGCGCTTTGCCCTGCCTGGCCTGGGCAATAACTGGCTGGTGCTGCTCAAGTCCACGGCGCTGGTGTCCATCATCGGCCTGTCAGACCTGGTCAAGGCCGCGCAGAACGCCGGCAAGTCCACCAGCGAGCCGCTGTACTTCCTGATCCTCGCGGGCCTGGTGTACCTGGTGATTACCACCCTCTCCAACCGCATCTTCAAGCGCCTGGAACGGCGCTATAACCTGGGCATCAAGGGGATGGCGCGATGATCGAACTGTTCCAGCAATACGGCCTGGCCTATCTGTTCAGCGATGGCAGCGGCCTGTCCGGTGTCGCCATGACCTTGTGGCTGTTCATTATCTCGGTGGTGCTCGGCTTTGGCCTGTCGATCCCCCTGGCGCTGGCACGCGTCTCAGAGCATTTCTGGCTGCGCTGGCCGGTGGAGGTTTACACCTACCTGTTCCGTGGCACGCCCCTGTATATCCAACTGCTGATTTGCTACACCGGGCTGTACAGCCTGGAAGTGGTGCAGGACAACGCCCTGCTCAACCAGTTTTTCCGCAATGCGCTGAACTGCACACTGTTGGCGTTTGTGCTCAACACCTGCGCCTACACCGTGGAAATCTTCGCCGGGGCAATCCGCAACATTCCCCATGGCGAGATCGAAGCGGCACGCGCCTATGGCCTGCACGGCTGGCGGCTGAACCTGTTTGTGATCGTGCCCGCCGCATTGCGTCGCGCCCTGCCGGCCTACAGCAATGAAATGATCCTGATGCTGCACGCCACGTCACTGGCGTTTACCGCCACCGTCGCCGACATCCTCAAGGTCGCCCGCGATGCCAATGCCGAGACGTTCCTGACCTTCCAGGCCTTCGGCATCGCCGCCCTGCTCTACATGCTGCTGTCCTTTGCACTGGTGGGCCTGTTCAGGCTGGCCGAACGTCGCTGGATGCGCTTTCTTGTTCCTACCCGAGGCTAACCCATGAATCAGTCCGCGCAGGCCCTGGCCGCTTATCCAATGGATATACCCGTCGGCAAAACCGCCACGGCGGCCATCAAGCTGCAAGTCGAAGGTATCCATAAACGCTACGGCGAACACGAAGTGCTCAAGGGCGTGTCCCTCAACGCACGCCAGGGCGATGTGATCAGCTTGATCGGCGCCAGCGGCTCGGGCAAAAGCACGATGCTGCGGTGCATCAACTTTCTGGAACAGCCTGACGCCGGGGTGATCACCCTGGACGGCATCAGCATCGAAATGCAACCAGGCCGCGCCGGCACCCGTGCGCCGCACCAGGCGCAACTGCAAAACCTGCGCACGCGCCTGGCCATGGTGTTCCAGCACTTCAACCTGTGGAGCCACATGACCGTGCTGGAAAACATCACCATGGCCCCGCGCCGGGTGCTGAACGTGAGCGCCGCCGAAGCCGAGAAACGTGCGCGGCTGTACCTGGACAAGGTCGGCCTGCCGAGCCGCGTGGCGGACCAATACCCGGCGTTCCTGTCCGGTGGCCAGCAGCAGCGCGTGGCCATTGCGCGGGCGCTGGCAATGGAACCGGAGATTATCCTGTTCGATGAACCCACCTCGGCCCTGGACCCGGAACTTGTAGGAGAAGTGCTCAAAGTCATACAGACGTTGGCCGAGGAAGGTCGTACCATGCTGATGGTCACCCACGAAATGGGCTTTGCCCGCCAGGTGTCCAGCCAAGTGCTGTTCCTGCACCAGGGCCGAGTCGAAGAACACGGCGGCGCCGAGATCCTCGACCATCCCACCAGCGAACGCTTGCAGCAATTTCTTTCCAACCGTTTGAAGTGAACTCATGGATACCAAGGCCCACGGACCCCATTCTTCCCCTACGCTGGATCGCATCGACGAAGCGATCATCGACGTACTCAGGCATCAGGGGCGTATTACCTACGAAAAGCTCTCGTCGCTGGTGCACCTCACCCCCAGGCCCTGCCTGGAACGGGTGCGCAAGCTGGAACGACGCGGGGTGATCCGTGGGTATGGGGCGATCATCGATGTGCAGATGGTCTCACCGGGGCTGTCGCTGCTGGTGCTGGTGGCCCTGTCCAACCAAAGCGGGCGCTCGGCGCAAAAGGCCTTCGAAGCCTGCGTGAAAGCCTGCCCGCAGGTATTCGAATGCCAGTTGATCAGCGGGCCGTTCGACTACAGCCTGCGCATGCGCTGCCGGGATATGGAACATTACCGGGTGCTGACCGAGACCTGGTTGAACAATGATGAGTTGCACATTGATAAGCTGGTGGCGCATCCGGAGTTGGCGGTGGTCAAGAACACCGCGACCGAACTGGCCTGATCCAGCTGGCTCGTTCCCACGCTCTGCGTGGGAATGCATCCAATGACGCTCCGCGTCACAACTTCAAGAGCAGACGCGGAGCGTCCAGGGTGGCATTCCCACGCAGAGCGTGGGAACGATCAATCAGTCACCCCACATCTGACGGGTCGACCGCTATCGCAGGCAAGCCAGCTCCCACATTGACCGGGTTTGCAATTCTTTTGCCTGGCTTGGCCCCCACCAGCTTCGCCTGCCCATCCTTCTGCTTGCCCGTACGCGCCTCGCTGATCAACCCTGGAATCAACTTGCCCTCCGGCAAATTCTTCCAGAAGCGGCTGGGCAAATGCCCTTCCATCACCTTAGGGTTCAAGCGTGCCGGGTTGAAGATGTGGCTGTAGTAGGTCAGCCACATGGCGCTGTGGGGATCTTCAACATTCTGCGCCAGTTGCTGCCAGGCCTCGGGGCACTGGCGCTGATGAATCAATTGCTCGCCGTCGTAATAGACCCCGTCCAGGGGCGTGGCGATCATCCAGCGATGGCGGCCCATGCGCCCGATAAAATGCTCGCTGGCGCTCTTGAGAATGTCATGGGCCGGCTCATGCCAGGCCACGTACTCCGGCAGTTCCGGCCCTGCCTCGGCCGGCAGCGCGATGAAGCGCACAAACGCGTGCAAGTGGTGGGCCTCCCGGCTGACTTGCTTGATGCGCCGCTGCAACTCGCTGCCAAGCTTGTCACCTGCCAGCATGGCCGTGCGATCACCGTGGCTGACCCGCCATAGCACTTCATACAACAGGCTCCAGCGCTGATCACCTTGATAACAGGCAGCGGACTCCAACAATTGCAACAACGCCTTGGGTATGCGCGCCTGAAACGGCCCCATCCCTGGTGGGATAGGTTCATCGGTAGCGAACAGGTCCGCCGCCTGCGCCTCGCCCCAGCTGACCTGGCTGGGGTCGACCTGATGGCTGAGCAACCAGCGGGCCTGTTCGCGCCAGGTGCTGAACAGGTTGTCGCACTCCAGGCTGATCATCCCCACAACCCCATCTGTTGCGGCTGCGGACGGTCCCGCAATTGTTCGCGCAACAACACACTGGTGCTGTCGGCCTGCTGCGGGTGGTAGTCGCTGGTGATGAAAAACGGCTTGGCCTTGGCCAGCACGCAGCGCATGCGCGCCAGGTCTTCGAAGCGGATCTTGCGCTCACGGCGCAGGTCGACCAGGCGCTGGGTGGTGCGCAGGCCGATGCCGGGGATACGTGCGATCAGGGTCGGCTCGGCGCGGTTGAGGTCCAGGGGGAACACCTCGCGATGCTCCAGGGCCCACGCCAGCTTGGGGTCGATATCCAGTGCCAGGTCACCGGGGCCGGCGAACAGCTCATTGGCGCTGAAACCGTAGCTGCGCAGCAGGAAATCAGCCTGGTACAAGCGGTGCTCGCGCATCAAGGGCGGCGCGGCCAGGGGTACGCTTTTCGGGCTGTTGGGGATGGGGCTGAACGCCGAGTAATACACGCGGCGCAGCTTGAAATTACCGTACAACGCCTCGGCACCGTGCAGGATGGTGCTGTCGTCGGTGTCGTCGGCGCCGACGATCATCTGCGTGCTCTGCCCGGCCGGGGCGAAACGTGGCGCGCGGGGTTCGTTGAGCACCGTCTGTTCGCCGGTGTAGATGGTCTGCATGGCCTGCTTGATCGAGCCGATCTGCTTCTCGGGCGCCAGGGTTTGCAGGCTGGCGTCGGTGGGCAGTTCGATATTCACGCTGAGGCGATCGGCATAACGGCCAGCCTCGGCGATCAGGGCCGGGTCGGCATCGGGGATGGTCTTGAGGTGGATATAACCGCGAAAGTCATGCTCTTCGCGCAGCAGTTTGGCGACCCGCACCAGTTGCTCCATGGTGTAGTCCGACGAACGGATGATGCCGGAACTGAGGAACAGCCCACTGACGCAATTGCGCTTGTAGAAATCCAGGGTCAGGGTGACCACCTCCTCCGGGCTGAAGCGCGCACGGGGCACGTCGCTGGAGCGGCGGTTGACGCAGTATTGGCAGTCGTAGAGGCAGAAGTTGGTGAGCAACACCTTGAGCAACGACACGCAACGGCCATCGGGCGTGTAGCTGTGGCAGATGCCCATGCCATTGGTGGAACCCAGCCCCGCCTTGCCCTCGGAACTGCGCTTGGGCGCGCCACTGCTGGCGCAGGACGCGTCGTACTTGGCGGCGTCGGCGAGGATGCTGAGTTTTTCGATCAACTGCATGGGGGGCTACCGATACTGGTTTTTTGTACAGTACCAATAGCCACACTTTGTCACAAGTGCCGTCTGTAGGAGCAAGCTCTGGCCACAATAAGCGGATCGGTCAGCTGGCGGTGGCCAGGAGCAGGTCCTGCACCGAACGCGCCTTGCCACGGTGATGGTCCAGCGCATACAACGACGCCGCAATCTCATCCGCCCGAATCGGCAACACCGACAGCAAGGTATCGCTCAAGCCATGGCTGGCCTGGCTGAAGCCCTGGATGTAGATGCCAGCCTTGCAGCGCTCGTCGGTGACGATGCGGTAGTCGCGGGCCACTTCAAAGTCGCCCATGTAGGCTTGCAGCGGCGCCAGCAGTTCACGGTGCATCTGGCGCTCGTAGCCGGTGGCCAGGATTACCGCGTCGTAATGGTTGAGGCTGGTTTCGCCGGTGGCGGTATTGCGCAGGGCCAGTTCGATGCCCAGCGGGCCGGCGGTGGCCTTCTCCACTACGGTCAGGGTGCGGAACGCCTGGCGGGCGATGCCGGAGACTTTCTGGCGGTAGAAAATCCCGTAGATGCGCTCGATCAGGTCCAGGTCCACCACCGAGTAGTTGGTGTTCTGGTACTCGGCGACCAAACGCTCACGCTCGGCACCGACTTGCTGGAACACCAGGTCAGTAAAGGCCGGCGAGAACACTTCGTTGACGAACGGGCTGTCGTCGGCCGGCTTGAGCGCCGAGCCGCGCAGGATCATGTCGACCTGCACCGACGGGAAGCTGTCATTGAGGTCGATAAAGGCTTCGGCCGCGCTCTGGCCACCGCCGATCACGGCGATGCGCATCGACTTGCCGTCTACGCACGGCTGGCTGGCCATGCGCTCCAGGTACTGGGAATGGTGAAACACCCGGCTATCGCCCTTGAGCGCCTTGAATGCCTCGGGGATGCGCGGTGTGCCGCCGGCGCTGACCACCACCGAACGGGTGGTGCGCACATGCTGCTCGCCCTGGGCATCACGGGAGATCACGCGCAACGCCTCGACCTGCTGCTGATGCAGGATCGGCTCGATGGCCAGCACTTCCTCGCCGTAGTTGGCCTGGGCCTGGAACTGCCCCGCCACCCAGCGCAGGTAGTCGTTGTACTCCATGCGGCAGGGATAGAAGGTGCCCAGGTTGATGAAGTCCACCAGGCGTTCGTGGGCCTTGAGGTAGTTGACGAAGGAGTACGGGCTGGTGGGGTTGCGCAGGGTCACCAGGTCCTTGAGGAAGGAAATCTGCAGTTCGCTCTGGGTCACCAGGGTATTGCCGTGCCAGCGGTAGTCGGCTTGTTTGTCGAGAAACAGCACGTCCAGCTTGCCCTGGGCCTTTTCACGCTCCTGCAGGGCGATGGCCAGCGCCAGGTTCGAAGGGCCGAAACCGATCCCGATCAGGTCATGAACCGCGGGCGAAGCAATTGCCTGTGTCATTCCAGTGTCCTCTGGATAAGCCCCATGGCGGTGGGGCGGGAATACCTTCATGGCCTGAACAACAGGCCGTGTGTTGATAGGAAACGAGGACAGTGAAATAAAATTTAACTAACAGCCGATCAGTGCGCTTCCCACTCGCGCATGCGCACCCGGCAGTGCTTCATCGCATTGACGATGTGTTTTTCCACCAGGCTGCGGGAAATGCACAGGCGTTCGGCGATTTGCACGTGGGACAGGCCTTCGAGTTTGCGCAACAGGAAACTGTCGCGACAGGCCGCCGGCAACTCGGCCAAGGCGCGCTCGAGCATCTCCAGGCGCTGGCCCTGGTGGTGGCTGGTGTGGGGGGAACAGGCGGCGAAGCGCTCTTCGCTGTCCAGCACCTCAAGAGGCTCGGACTGACGCAAGGCATTACGCCGATGGCCGTCGATCACCAGGTTCAGTGCCGTGCGGTAAAGAAACGCGCGAGGCTGCTCGATTGGCGTATCGCTTACGCGCTCCAGCACCCGCACATAGGCGTCATGCACCACATCTTCGGCCACCTGGCGGTTACCCAGCTTGGCGTTCAGGAAACACACCAGCTCGCGATAGTAGTTTTCCAACATGACTCCTGAGCACCTCCCGGTGGTGTTGATCCTGTAGGAGCGTGCTTGCTCGCCAAGAACCTGAGGGCACATCGTTTTATCTGGATGCACGCGTTATCGTTGACGTTTTCGCGAGCGAACTTGCTCCCAACAGACAGCCATCGATGATGGCAGTTTGAGTACGTGCAATTTATAGTAATTCTCATCTACTTTTAAAGAAGTCTTGCTCCCACGTATGGTTTTTTTCGCCGACGCAGCTGTTACTGCGTATGTAAACGCCTAAATATTCGCGCAATTTTCTCGTATAACAGTCAGCTCTTCGCCACTCGGCCCCCTTTCCCTGGCTGGAACCAAAGCATGAAACGCCCTCGCCCCGCCCGCCTCGCCCTGCTTGCTGTGGTGTGCCTGATCCCCCTCCTTGCAGTGGCAGCCTGGCAGCTGTTGCCGCCAGGTCGAGATAGCTTGCCCACGGTCACTGTCGTGCGCGGCGACATTGAGAGCAGTGTCACCGCCCTGGGCACCCTGCAACCGCGACGCTACGTAGACGTCGGCGCCCAGGCCTCCGGACAGATTCGCAAGATCCATGTCGAGGCCGGTGACCAGGTCACGCAAGGCCAGCTACTGGTAGAGATCGACCCTGCCACGCAGCAGGCCAAACTCGACGCCAGCCGCTACGCCATCGAAAACCTCGAGGCCCAGTTGCAGGAACAAAAAGCCCAGCACGAACTGGCGCGCCAGAAGTATCAGCGCCAGCAGCGCCTGAGCGCCGGGAATGCCACCCGCGAAGAAGATGTGCAAACCGCCAAGGCCGAACTGAGTGCGACCCAGGCGCGGGTGGACATGTTCAAGGCCCAGATCCGCCAGGCCCAGGCCAGCCTGCGCAGTGACGAGGCCGAACTGGGCTATACGCGGATTTACGCGCCGATGAGCGGCACCGTAGTGGCGGTAGATGCGCGAGTCGGCCAGACGCTCAACGCCCAGCAACAGACGCCGTTGATCCTGCGCATCGCCAAACTGTCGCCGATGACCGTATGGGCCGAAGTGTCCGAAGCCGATATCGGCCACGTCCAACCGGGCATGAGCGCCTATTTCACCACCCTCGCCGGCGGCACCCGGCGCTGGACCAGCACCGTGCGCCAGATCCTGCCGATCCCGCCCAAGCCCCTGAACGAAACCAGCCAAGGCAGTGGCAGCCCCAGCAGTACCAGCAAAACCGGCAGTGGCCGGGTAGTGCTATACACCGTACTGCTGGATGTGGACAACGCTGACAATGCGTTAATGGCCGAAATGACCACCCAGGTGTTTTTCGTCGCCAGCCAGGCCAGGGACGCTCTCACCATCCCGGTCGCAGCGCTGCTCGGCAGCCAAGGCACCGACAAGCAGATCGCGCGGGTCGTGACCAAAAACGGCGCCATCAAGGAGCGAGAAGTACAGCTGGGTATCAGTGACCGCCTGCGGGTTGAAGTGTTGGATGGCCTGGACGAAGGCGATCACCTGTTGATCGGCCCAGCCAGCGGCAGCGGGGGTTGATGTGACCACGCCACTGATCGAACTCAAGAACATCCGCAAATCCTACGGCGGCGGCGACAGCCCGCAGGTCGACGTATTGCGTGGGATCGACCTGTCGATCCATGCAGGAGAGTTCGTTGCCATCGTCGGCGCCTCCGGCTCCGGCAAATCCACACTGATGAACATCCTCGGCTGCCTCGACCGCCCCACCGTGGGCGACTACCTGTTCGCAGGGGAAAACGTCGCGCACCTGGACAGCGACGCACTGGCCTGGCTGCGCCGCGAAGCCTTTGGTTTCGTGTTCCAGGGCTACCACCTGATCCCGTCCGGCTCGGCCCAGGAAAACGTTGAGATGCCGGCGATCTATGCGGGTATCAGCGCTGCCGAACGCCATGCCCGTGCCAAGGCTCTGCTGACCCGCCTGGGCCTGGCCGATCGCACCAACAACCGCCCGCACCAGCTCTCCGGTGGTCAGCAACAGCGCGTCTCGATTGCCCGGGCGTTGATGAACGGCGGGCATATAATCCTTGCCGACGAACCCACCGGGGCCCTCGACAGCCACAGCGGTGCCGAGGTGATGGTGCTGCTGGATGAATTGGCGAGCCAGGGCCATGTGGTTATCCTCATTACCCACGACCGCGAAGTCGCGGCGCATGCCAACCGCATCATTGAGATCAGCGACGGCCGGATCATCAGCGATTCGGCGTTGAGTACCCCCCACGTGCCCGTCACGGTCGGCAGCGACGCATTGCAAGCCGTGGATCTGCGCCAGCGCCTGGCCGACGGTGCCGAACACAATGGTGCCTGGAAAGCCGAGCTGCTGGACGCGGTGCAGGCAGCCTGGCGGGTCATGTGGATCAACCGCTTCCGCACCGCGCTGACGCTGCTGGGGATCATCATCGGCGTGGCGTCGGTGGTAGTGATGCTGGCGGTGGGCGAAGGCAGCAAGCGTCAGGTCATGGCGCAGATGGCGGCCTTCGGCTCCAACATCATCTATCTGAGCGGCTTTTCGCCTAACCCGCGCACACCGGCAGGTATCGTGACCCTCAATGATGTGGCGGCATTGGCTACATTGCCCCAGGTCAAGCGCATCATGCCGGTGAACGGCACCTACGCCGGCGTGCGCTTCGGCAACGTCGACTACATGGCCTATGTGGGCGGCAACGACACCAACTTCCCGGATATCTTCAACTGGCCAGTGGCCCAAGGTAGCTACTTTACCGAAGCCGACGAACGCGCCGGGGCCACGGTGGCGGTGATCGGCCATCGCGTGCGCGAAAAACTGTTCAAAGGCCAGCTAGACCCCATCGGCCAATACATCCTGATCGAAAACGTGCCCTTCCAAGTGATTGGCGTGTTGGCGGAAAAAGGCTCCAGCTCCGGGATGCAAGACAGCGACGACCGTGTCGCCATTCCCTATACCGCCGCCAGCGTGCGCCTGTTCGGCACCTATAATCCCGAATACGTTGTCATTGCCGCCGCCGATGCACGCAAGGTGCAAGAGGCCGAGCAAGCCATCAGTCAGCTTATGCAAAAGCTGCACGGCGGCAAACGCGACTTCCACCTGACCAACGACGCAGCGATGATCCAGGCCGAAGCACGGACCCAGAACACCCTGTCGCTGATGCTCGGCTCGATTGCAGCGATTTCCCTGCTGGTGGGCGGCATCGGCGTGATGAACATCATGTTGATGACCGTGCGCGAACGCACCCGTGAAATCGGCATCCGCATGGCCACCGGGGCGCGCCAGCGCGACATCCTGCGCCAGTTTCTCACCGAGGCGGTGATGCTCTCGGTGGTCGGCGGCCTGTTCGGTATTGCCCTGGCATTGCTGGTAGGCGGCGTGCTGGTGCTGGCTGAAGTGGCGGTACAGTTTTCCCTGGTGGCGGTGCTCGGCGCGTTTGGCTGTGCGCTGGTCACCGGCGTCGTATTCGGCTTCATGCCGGCCCGTAAAGCTGCCCGGCTTGATCCGGTTAAGGCGTTGACCAGTGAATAAACGATCTCTCACTCCACAACTGTCAGCGCTCAGTGTGTGCCTGTTGCTCACGGCCTGCGGCACTAACCCGCCCGCCATCGACAGTGGCCTTGCTGCGCCCGCCGCCTGGCATTTTGCCGAACGCGAAGCGACCCAAGCCATCAACCAACGTTGGTGGACGCAGTTTGGCAGCCCGGCGCTGAACCGCCTGATCGACCAGGCCCGCCGTGACAGCTTCGACGTGGCGGCGGCCATGGCGCGTGTCCGCCAGGCCCAGGCCACGGCGGTAATTGCCGGTGCACCGTTGTTGCCGGAACTGAAGTTCAACCTCAGCGCCAGCCGTCAACGGCTGTTGCGCGGCAGCGGCAACTCGGAGCTGGACGCCACCGAGAGCGACAGGACTGTCAACAACTATGACGCCAACCTCACGGCCAGCTACGAAATCGACTTCTGGGGTGGCCGCGCCGCTGCCCGCGACAGCGCCGTGCACAGCTTGCACGCCAGTGAGTTCGATCAGGCCAATGTGGAGCTGACCCTGCTCAGCAACGTCGCCGACCGCTACGCGCAAACCCTGGCCGCACGCCAGCGCCTGCAGATTGCCGAGCTCAACCTGGCGAATGCGCGCAATGTGCTGAACCTGGTGCAGACCCGCCACGACGCAGGTTCCGCCACGGCCCTGGAACTGGCACAACAGAAAAGCCTGGTGGCCGGTCAGCAACGGCAACTGCCGCTGATCGAGCAATCGGCCGAAGAATCGCAGATCACCCTCGCCGCCTTGCTCGGCCAACCCGTGCAGGCCCTGGAGCTAGGCACAGAACCCTTTCAGGCATTGACCTGGCCAAGTATCGGGCCTGGCGTGCCCAGCCAGTTATTGAGCCGGCGCCCCGACCTCGCCCAGGCCGAGGCCCAGTTGGCGGCGGCCAGCGCCGACGTCACGGTGGCCCGTGCGGCCATGCTACCGACGGTGACGTTGGGCGCAACGCTCGGCTCAGGCGCGTCCAAGGCTGAAGAGATCCTGCGCAGTCCCTTCTACACCCTGACCTCGGGCCTGATGGCGCCGATTTTCAATAATGGCCGGCTGAGCGCCGAGCGCGACAAGGCTCGGGCACGCCAGGATGAACTGCTGCAAACCTACCGTGGGGCGATCATCAACGGCTTTGCCGATGTGGAAAAAGCCCTCAGCAGCATCACCCGCCTGGACCAGCAACGCCAGTGGCAAACCGAAGAGCTGCAACAGGCGCAGGCCGCCTTCCAGATTGCCCAAAGCCGCTATGAAGCCGGCGCCGAAGACCTGCTCACGGTACTGCAAACCCAGCGCACCCTGTACGACGCCCAAGACCAGAACGTGCTACTGCGCCTGTCGCGCCTGCAAGCCAGCATCGCCCTGTACAAGGCATTGGGCGGTGGCTGGAACACCGATATCTGATAAACGAAACTCATATTTCTTACACGAGTTGTTTCTTCACCTTACATTTTCCACCCCAAGGTCCTTGGTAAAAAAGCCGTTATCACACGGATGCCCAGGACCTCATGATGAAACCCAGCGCTTTTGTAAACGGCCTGGCCTGCATCGGCTTTTGGCTGATACCAAACCTGGCGTTGGCCGAGCCCTTGATCGCCCCCACCGCGATCGACTGGTTGCTGGACTGCCCACTCACTGCAACAGCGCGCCTGGACCCCGAAGTGGTTGGCCGCACCCAATGCGGCCTGGTCAGCGTGCCCCGCGACCATGCCGCCCCCCAGCGCGGCCGCATTCGCCTGAGCGTGACACGGGTAGGCGCACGGCAGCCGCTCAACCGTGAAGGCGTGGTGTTCATCCAGGCCGGCGACCCCCAGCGGGTCAAAGGCGCACCTTTCGTCCTTCACTTGGCCAGCCGCTGGGAGTCGCTTGCCACCACCGCCTATCGCACCCTGGTCGACCGCTACGACGTGATCGAGCTGAGCACCCGCGACCTGCGCCAGGGCAATGCCGTGGAACAGGCCGCCCGGGACATGGAGTACGTGCGCGGGCAATTGGGCGAGGCGCGCCTCAACTACCTGGGCAACGCCGCGGCCACGCGCCTGGGCAACCGCTATGGCACGCTGTTTCCCGAGCGCGTCGGGCGCATGGTGCTGATCAATACCGAGCCTGGCGAAGCGCTCGCCGCTGGTGTCGAGCAGCTCTTGCTCAAGGAGTCGGCACACGCAGGCGCTGACGGCTGTGTGAGCCGCTGGCTAGGGGATTTTCTCGCTTATGGCAAACAGCCGCCGGCGACCGCACGCTGCCTGGATTTGGGCGCCTGGGAATAACCTGCGCATTTACGACCCCTATTCACCGAAAACGACCCCTTGCGTTGACGCACCTGCCCAATCGTTATTAAGTGCTATTTATCCGCATTAATACGATAAATCACCGCCATGCTGAGTCGTCCGTTACGCCGCAAACGCCAGAAGCTGTCCGATGTAATTGTCGAGTCGGTCAAGCGCTCGATCGTCACCGACGCCTTGAAGCCCGGCGATCGCCTGCCCACCGAACGCGAGCTGATGGAAAGCTTCCAGTGTTCCAAGGGTTCGGCACGCGAAGCGCTTAAGGCGTTGGAAGTGGAGGGCCTGGTGAGCACGCGCACCGGCCCCAGTGGCGGGGCGTACTTGAACCAGGCCGGCACCGAGCCGGCCAGCCGCGCCCTGCGCAATTACCTGCATTTCCAGCACCTGGACGGCGAGCAGGTCTACCAACTGCGCAAGGTCATCGAAGTGGAGTTGGCGGTGTCGGTGCTGGGGCGTTTGAGCGAAGACGACTACCTGGCCCTGCAAGCCAACGTGGATTTTTGCAGCGCCCCCGAAGACAGCGAAGCCGGCCAGCGCGAACAACGCCTGGCGGAACTGGAGTTCCACAACCTGCTGGCCCGGGCCTGCCCCAACCCGCTGCTGAGTTTCATGGCGCAGTTCCTCAATGACTTGCTGCGCGACCTGGTGGTGTTGAAAAAGGCCTACAAGCCCAAGCGCAAGCAGTTCGATGCGGCCAACCTCGACTATCACAAGCAACTGCTGATCGCCTTTCGCGCCGGGGATGAAAGTGCGGTGCGCAGCTTGATGCATGAACACATGTGCGATGCCGAACACCACATGACCGCGCTGGAAGGCCAGGTGAGCCCGCACTTCCTCTTGGAGTTCGACCACTCTTAAACACACCAACCATCCAATGTGGGAACCCGTTCAATGTGGGAGCTGGCTTGCCTGCGATGCGGGCGCCTCGGTGTTACAGAGGGACCGAGTAGAAGCCATCGCAGGCAAGCCAGCTCCCACATTTGACCCCGTTCCCCCGCGAAATCGAGTTATCCAATAACAAGCCTGCCCACAGGCCCTTGCTCCACCGTATCGCCCTTGCCGCTCCTGCCAATAACTAAACCAGGGAGTCACCCCATGCAGCGTCGTACGTTATTGAAAGCCAGCCTCACCGCCGCCGCCGCCCTCAGCCTTCCGCTGAGCGTGCGTTCGGCATTCGCCGCCGAGCCCTTTACCTTTTACGGCCTCAAGTCCATGTCTGGCGCCTTTGCCAGCTATGGCAAATTTGCCGATATGGGTTCACGCCTGGCGGTGAAACAACACCCCGACTTGCTCGGCCGCCCGCTGAACTACAAGGTCATCGATACCGAAGGCAACGCCGGCAAGGCGGTGCGCAAGGTGCAAGAGGCCATCGCGCAGGACGGCGCACGGTTCTTCCAGGGCTGCACGCTGTCGTCTTCCGCCCTGGCGGTAGCCAAGGAAGTGGACAAGGTCGGCGGCGTGTTCATGACCCCGGTGGGCGCCGATGAAGTCACAGGCAAGGACTGCAACAAGGCGACCTTCCGCTGGTCAGTGCCCACCTACGGTGCGATCCGCGAAACCATGGTGCCGCTGATCAAGTTGCTGCCGGACGCCAAGCGCTGGTACACCATCACCCCGCAATACGTGTTCGGCGAAGCCTTGCTCGAAGGGGCCAAAAACGTGCTCAAGGAACATAGCCTGGAACACGTGGGCAACAGCTACCACTCACTGCAGGAACAGGAGTTTTCCGGTTACCTGACCAACGCCATTTCCACCAAGCCCGATGTGCTGGTGCTGCTCAACTTTGGCAGCCAATCGTCCAACACCCTGCGCCAGGCCGTGAACTTCGGCATCAAGGAGCGCATGAAGGTATTGCTGGTGTGGTCTGCCGGCCTGGATCAGTTCCAGGAACTGGGCAGCGATGTGCTCGAAGGCGTGTACCTGGGCGCACAGTACTGGCACCAGGTCGACACCCCGCTCAATCGTGAGTTGGTCAAGCTGACCCAGGCCACCTACGGCATCAACCCCACCTACCCGCTGGCCGCCGACTACATCAGCACCAAAGTCATGCTCGACACCATCATCGCCACCGGCAGTTTCGACGGCCCGACCGTAGCCAAGGCCCTGCAAGGCTTGAGCTACGAAGGCCCGACCGGCAAAGAGTCGATCCGCGCCGGCGACCACCAGGTGATCAAGGATTACTACCTGCTGATCGGCAAGGCCAGCGGCGACATGGCCGACAAGGACGACCTGGCCAAAGTGCTCAGCGCTGGCCAGTCGTTCCCCGCAGTCGAGGCGACGGGCTGCACACTCGGCTGACCGCTTAACTTTTGTCGCGCAGGGCCGCGCAAGCGGCCACCTGCGGAGGGTGCCTGCATGCTTAATCTGTACCTGTTCCAGATCCTCAACGGCCTTGGGTTAGGGATGATCTACTTCCTGATCGCGGTGGGGCTGACGATCATTTTCGGCCTGCTCAACTTCGTCAACTTCGCCCACGGCGCGTTCTTCCTGCTCGGCGCCTACATCTGCTACACCGCGGTAAGCCTCACCGGCAGCTTCTGGCTGGCGTTGCTGATCGCGCCGTTGGTGGTGGCTGCGTTGGCCTGGGTGATTGAGCGCTTGTTGATCCAGCGTATCTACCACTTGCCGCACATGTTCCAGATTCTGGTGACCTTGGGGATCGCTCTGATCATCCAGGAAGCCAGCGTGATGATCTGGGGCCCGGTGGGCAAAAGCGTCGCCGTGCCGGAACTGTTGCGCGGCGTGCTGGTAGTGGGTGATTTTGTCTATCCCTACTACCGCCTGTTCCTCATCGTGTTTTCCGGGCTGGTGGGCCTGGGCCTGTGGCTGCTGCTGGAGCGCACGCGCTTCGGTGCCCTGGTGCGCGCCGGCAGTGAAAGCACCGAAACCGTGTCGCTACTGGGCACCAATATCTTCCGCCTGTTCTCCATGACCTTCGCCCTCGGCGTCGCCCTGGCCGGTGTCGCCGGGGTGTTGTTCGCGCCCTTGCGCGGCGCCCAGCCCTTCGTCGGCCCGGAGATTCTCGGCATCGCCTTCGTGGTGGTGGTGATCGGCGGCATGGGCTCGTTCAGCGGTGCGCTGGTCGGCGGTTTGCTGGTGGGCGTGGTGCAAAGCCTGATGACCACACTCTGGCCCCAGGGTGCGAGCCTGATGATCTACGGCGCCATGGCCGTGGTGATCCTGGTACGCCCTTACGGCCTGTTCGGGAGAGCCTGACATGAGCGAGAAAAACCCCCTGCCGTTTGCCAAGACCCAATCCAGAGCCATGTTGCTGTGGGTGCTGGCCGTGCTGATCGGCCTGCCGCTGGTGTTGCCCTCGGCGACCCTGGCCACCGAGATCCTGATCTTTGCCATGGCCGCCCTGGCCTGCAACCTGCTGCTGGGCTATACCGGGCTGCTGTCCTTCGGCCAAGGCATCTTCTTTGGTGCCGGAGCTTATTGTGCGGCGCTGTTGATGATCCACCTGCAACTGGGCCTGTTCATGGCGTTGCTGGGCGCGGCGCTGGCCGGTGGCGTGCTGGCTTTGCTGGTGGGTGCCCTGGCGATTCGGCGAACGGGCATTTACTTCGTGATGCTCACGTTGGCGTTCAGCCAGATGGCCTACTTCGTCGCCTACACCCTGAGCGACTGGACCGGCGGCGACAACGGCCTGCTCAGCGTACCGCGCCCGGAAATTCGTGTGGGCGACACCGTGCTGCTGTCCCTGGCCGATGCCCGTGCCTTCTATGGTTTTGTCGCGGTGCTGTTCCTGCTGATTTTCATCGGCGCACGCCGGGTGATCGCCTCGCCGTTCGGCAGCACGCTGATGGCGATACGCGAAAATGAAACCCGCGCCTCGGCCATCGGCTACGACACGCGTCACTTCAAGATCCTGGTGTTCGTGCTGTCCGGCGCGGTCACCGGGATTGCCGGGGCGCTGTACGCCATGCTGTTGCACTTTGTGCCGCTGTCGAATATCGACCTGGCGATGTCCGAGAACATCCTGATCATGACCATCGTCGGCGGCACCGGCTCGCTGTTCGGCTCACTGCTGGGCGCCGGTTCCATCGTGCTGCTGGGTGACTTTCTCTCCGATCTGTGGCCGCGCTGGCTGATGCTGCTGGGGGTGATCCTGATCCTGGTGGTGATCTTCATGCGCGGCGGTTTGTGGGGCGGCTTGGCGTCGCTGTTCGAAAAGCTGCGCGGCACGCGCAAACCCGCAGTCGTCGCCAAGGAGGACGGGCTATGAGTATCTTGCTGGAAACCCAGAACCTGGAGCTGGCCTACGGCGCGTTCCATGCGGTCAATGGCGTCAACCTCAAGGTCGAAGCCGGCACCATCCACACCATCATCGGCCCCAATGGCGCCGGCAAGACTAGCCTGTTTCATTGCCTGACGGGCGAACGCCAGGCCACCGCCGGAGCGATCCATTTCGACGGCAAGAACCTGATGCGCAAGCCCGCCCACGGCCGCGTCGGCCTGGGCATGGCGCGTTCGTTCCAGCTCACCAGCCTGTTCCAGAACCTCAGCGTGCGCGAAAACCTGCGCCTGGCCGCCCAGGGCCGCGATGGCTCGCGTGCCTTGAACTTCTGGCGTCGGGTGGACAGCCAGCGCGAACACCTGGAGATGGCCGACCAGGTGCTGGAACGCCTGCAACTCACGGCCCGCGCCGACACCCTGGCCGGTGAGTTGTCCCACGGCCAGCAACGGGTACTGGAGGTGGGCATGTCGATCTGCTCCAAACCCAAACTGTTGATGCTCGACGAGCCCACCTCGGGCATGGGCATCGACGATATCCCGATCATGACCCAACTGATCAGCGACCTTGGGCGCGACCATACGGTGCTGTTGATCGAACACAACATGAGCATCGTCATGTCCATCAGCCAACGCATCACGGTGATGAGCCATGGGCAGATTCTGGTGGAAGGCACGCCGGAGTTCGTGCGCGCCGATGAACGTGTGCGTACTGCCTATCTTGGGGAGGCTGCCTGATGCTGATCGTCGAGAATATCCATTCCTACTACGACAAGAGCCATGTGCTGGAGGGCGTGTCGCTGAGCGTCAATCCTGGCGAACTGGTGACCCTGCTGGGCCGTAACGGTGCCGGCAAGACCACCACCCTGCGTAGCATCCTCGGCATCATCTGCCCGCGCCAGGGCCAGATCCACTTCAACGGCCAGGCGTTGGTGGGGCAGAAGATTTTCGAAATTGCGCGCCAGGGCTTGGCGCTGGTGCCGGAAAACCGCGGGATTTTCCGCCTGCTGACGGTGGAAGAAAACCTGCGCATCGCCGCCCGCAAACACAGCCGCTGGCAACTGGAAGACGTGTACGCCATGTTCCCGCGCCTCAAGGAGCGGCGCAAAAACGCCGGCCATGCTTTGTCCGGCGGCGAACAGCAGATGCTCGCCATCGCCCGCGCCCTGCTGAACGACCCCAAGCTGCTGATCCTCGACGAACCCACTGAAGGCCTGGCCCCGGTGATCGTTGACGAGCTGGTGAAGATCCTGCGCGAGGTCAAGGACGAGGGCCTGCCGGTGTTGCTGGTGGAACAGAACCTGATGGTCTGCGACAAGCTCGCCGACCGCCATTACGTGCTCGAACAGGGCCGCGTGGTGTACGAGGGCAGCGCCGCTGACTTCCGCGCCGACCCGACGATCAAAAACCGATACCTGGCCTTGAGTGCCTGAGTGGAGATTCCTGATGAATAGTCTTGCGCAACCGCTCCAGAGCAATGCCCCGCTGATCAACCGCGACCGCTTGTGGCAGTCGCTGATGGACCTGGCCCAACTCGGCGCCACGGCCAAGGGCGGCGTGTGTCGCCTGGCCCTCACCGACCTGGACCGCCAGGCCCGCGACCTGTTCGTGCAGTGGTGCGAGGCCGCCGGGTGCAGCATCAGTGTGGATGCCATCGGCAATATCTTCGCCCGCCGTCCTGGCCGCAACCCCGCCCTGCCCCCGGTCATGACCGGCAGCCATATCGACACCCAGCCCACCGGCGGCAAGTTCGACGGTTGCTACGGGGTAATGGCCGGGCTGGAAGTGATCCGCACGCTCAATGACTTGCAGATCGAAACCCAGGCGCCCATCGAAGTGGTGGTGTGGACCAACGAAGAAGGCTCGCGCTTCCCGCCGTGCATGATGGGCTCCGGGGTATTTGCCGGGAAGTTCGACCTGCAGGACACCCTCGACAAGCGCGACGACCAGGGCCTGTCGGTAGGCAGCGAATTGCAGCGCATCGGCTATGCCGGTTCGCGTGTGGTGCTGGGCCATCCGGTGGGCGCTTATTTCGAAGCGCATATTGAGCAAGGCCCGGTGCTGGAGGACCAGGCCATTACCCTGGGCGTGGTGATGGGCTGCCTGGGCCAGAAGTGGTTCGACCTGACTCTCACCGGCGTAGAGGCGCATGCGGGCCCTACGCCCATGCACCTGCGCAAGGATGCCCTGGTGGGCGCTGCCGAGGTGGTCAGCGCGGTCAACCGTATCGCCCATCAGCATCAGCCTCACGCCTGCGGCACCGTCGGCTGCCTGAACCTGCACCCTGGCTCGCGCAACGTGATCCCCGGCCAGGTGCACATGACCATCGACCTGCGTCACCTGCACGCCGACAAGCTGCAAGCCATGGTCGATGAAGTGCGCGCAGTGATCGAAGACGCGGCCGCCCGCCACGGCTTGACGTTTGACCTGACGCCCACCGCCGACTTCCCGCCGCTGGACTTTCACCCGACCTGTGTCAATGCCGTGCGCGAGGCTGCCCAGGCATTGGGCTTGAGCCATATGGACATTGTCAGCGGTGCCGGGCATGACGCGATCTTCGTCGCTGAACTGGGCCCGGCCGGGATGATCTTTGTGCCGTGCGAAGGCGGCATCAGCCATAACGAAATCGAAAACGCCGCGCCGGATGACCTGGCGGCGGGTTGCGCGGTGTTGCTGCGCGCCATGGTCAAGGCGGCACAGGGGGATGTGGCATGAGTGAGATTGGCCAACTGACAGCGGTGCAACTGTTGCAGCACTTTCGCGACAAGACCTTGTCACCCGTGGAGGTCACCGAAGACGCGTTGCTGCGCATCGAGCGCTATAACCCGGTGGTGAATGCCTACTGCCATGTCGACCCGCAAGGCGCCTTGGACGCTGCGCGGGCGTCGGAACAACGCTGGTTCAAGGGCGAACCTTGCGGCGCCCTGGATGGCGTGCCGGCGTCGATCAAAGACCTAACGCTGACGGTCGGTATGCCCACGCGCAAAGGCTCGCGCACCTCCAGTGCCGAGGGCCCGTGGGACGTGGACGCGCCCTTCTCGGCCTTCATGCGCAAGGCCGGCGCGGTGCTGCTGGGCAAGACCACCACCCCGGAATTCGGCTGGAAAGGCGTCACCGATAACCCGCTGTATGGCATCACCCGCAACCCGTGGGACACGCGCACCACCGCCGGTGGCTCGTCCGGGGGCGCCGCTGCGGCGGCGGCATTGAACCTGGGCGTGCTGCACCAGGGCAGCGACGCCGGCGGCTCGATCCGTATTCCCTGTGCGTTTACTGGCACCTTCGGGATCAAGCCGACTTTCGGCTATGTACCGCAATGGCCGGCCAGTTCCATGACGATTCTGTCGCACCTGGGCCCGATGACGCGCACCGTGGAAGACAGCGTGCTGATGCTGCAAGCCGTGGCGCAGCCGGATGCGCGAGATGGCTTGATCGGCGCGCCAAGGACCAGGCCCTGGCTCGCTCCAGGAACGGACTTGAAGGGGTTGCGTATCGCCTATAGCCCCACGTTCGGCTATGTGAAAGTCGACCGGCAGGTCGCCAGCGTAGTTGCCCAGGCTGTGGAGGGCCTGGTGCAACTGGGCGCCCATGTCGAGCAGATCGACCCCGGTTTCAGCGACCCGCTGGAGGTGTTCAGCACCCTATGGGCTGCCGGCGCAGCACGCCTGACCGGCACGATGAGCGAGGCGCAAAGGCAACTTCTGGACCCAGGGCTGCTACGCATTGCACAACGGGGCGAGCGCTTGAGCCTGGATGATTTCAACGCAGCCCTGGAAGCCCGGGCGGCGCTGGTCGCACAGATGGCGGCTTTCCATGAGCATTACGATGTGCTGGTGTCACCGATGATGCCGATCACCGCGTTCGAAGCCGGGCACAACGTACCGCCGGGTTCGGGAATGACTGAGTGGATGGAATGGACGCCGTTCACCTACCCGTTCAACCTCACCCAGCAACCGGCGGCGTCAGTGCCCTGCGGGTTGGCGGCAAATGGCTTGCCAGTGGGCTTGCATGTGGTGGGCGCGCGGTTTGCCGATGAGCAGGTGTTGAGGGTGTGTCACGCATATGCACAGGCATTCCCCACAGAACACTTGCACACACCGAGAAGCCCGACCTGAAATACCTACAACTGTGGGAGCTGGCTTGCCTGCGATAGCGCTGGTTCAGTCAGCACATTGGCCTCTGACACACCGCCGTCGCAGCTTCTACACAATTTTGTAGGTTGTAGCAGCCAACGGTAACCACGATGCGAAGCGAGCCGCTCTTGATCTGCTTTTGATCTTGATCTCAGGCGCCCCGTTAAACCACGCTGGCCGGAATTCGACAGGGATTTGGGGGGTAAACCGGCAGGGATGCCGGTTTAGCCGCCGTCAGGGCGGAACCCTAAGTGGCCGTTACCGCAGCAATGGATATGTACACCATCCAACTGTGTTGACTGCCAGGCCGTCTTCGCGAGCAAGCCCGCTCCCACAGTTTGACTGCGGGGTGTCAGGTAGATAAGCGTCGGCGTTCAGGTCGCTATCGCAGGCAAGCCAGCTCCCACAGGTTTGACCGCATTCCTTTACACTGTCTTCCATTCATCCCCGGGGGCTTCATGGACATCGAACTGGCACGCACCTTCCTCGAAATCACCCGCTGCGGCAGCCTGGCCGCAGCGGCCGAGAAACTGCACGTCACCCAGACCGCTATCACCGCTCGTGTCAAAAACCTCGAGAACCAGCTCGGCTGCACGCTGTTCGTGCGCAACCGTGCCGGTGCGCGGCTGACCGCCGACGGCGAGGCCTTCGTGGTGTACGCCAACCAGTTGCTGCAGACCTGGGAAGCGGCGCGACGCGACCTGCCGTTGCCCGATGGCTATCGCAATGTGCTGCATATCGGCGGAGAGGTCAGCCTGTGCAACCCATTGATGCTCGGCTGGGCCAAGGCGCTGCGCGAGCACATTCCGGGGCACGCGCTGCGCACCGAGGTGCGTGAAGGCGAGTACCTGCTGCGCCAACTGGAGTTGGGTGTGCTCGACGCCGCCTTGGTGTTCCAGCCGCAATACTGGCCGGGCTTGCAGGTGGAGCAGGTGCTGGAAGAAAAACTGATCCTGGTGCAATTGGCGAACAAACCCTCGCCTTACGTGTATATCGACTGGGGCCAGGGTTTTCGTCAGCAACACGACGCCGCCCTGCCCGACCGTGCGCGTGCCGCGCTGAGTTTCAACCTGGGGCCGCTGGCGTTGCAGTACATTCTGGAAAACGGCGGTGCCGGCTACTTCCGCACACGGGTGGTGCAAAGCTACCTGGACAGCGGCGTGATGCAGCGCGTGCCCAAGGCGCCGGAATTCAGCTTTCCGACCTACCTGGTGTACTCGCGGGCGCGGGATTCGGCGGTGTTGCAGCAAGCCCTGGAACTGCTACGCGCGGTGGTGAAGGCCGAAGGCGACTGGTCGCAACGCTGGGACCCGCTGATTTGAATCACTCTACATCTGCGCACATGCTAGCCTGCTGGTGTTTCCTCTCGCAGCCTTACCGATGAACAAGAAAAAGTCCGTCACCATCAGCGACATTGCCAAACGGGTCGGCATGACCACCATTACGGTGTCCCGGGCCCTGAGCAAACCCGACCTGGTCAAACCCGCCACCCTGGCGCGCATTCTTGAAGTGGCTCGCGAGCTCGACTACGTGCCCAACGCCTTCGCCCGTGGGCTCAAGCGCAGTGAAAGCCTGATCCTCGGGGTCATCACCGCATCGGTAGACAACCCGTTCTACAGCGAGATGATCAAGGCCATTTCCCGCGAGGCGAAAAAGCACGGCTACACCATCATGCTGGTGGACACCGATGAACTTGAAGAACTCGAAAGCAAGGCAGTCGATACCCTCCTGGGCTACCGCGTGGCGGGGATCATCCTGTCGCCGGTTTCCGACGAGCCAAGCTACCAGCCCGACTACCTGGAGCGCCTGGGCAACGGCAAGACCCCGGTGGTACTGCTCGATCGCACGATCCACGACAGCCCGTTCAGCCGTGTTGTGCTCGACAACTACCACAGCGGCCTGCAAGCCGCGCACTACCTGTTACGCCAAACCCCGAACCTCAAGCGCCTGCTGGTGCTGACCGGCCCCGAGCACTCGCGCATCAGCGTGGAGCGCCTCAAGGGCCTGCGCGAAGTGCTGGCCGAGCACCCCGACATTCAGGTCGAGGTGCAGGCGGGCGACTACACGCTGATGCCGGCTTATTTACATACTCTCGACTACCTGGCCGCACACTCGGCGCCGGATGCGATCATGGGCTTCAACCAGTTGATCACCCTGGGCGCCCTGCGCGCCTTGCGCATGCACAACATCGCCCATGACAGCCTGACCATCTGTGGCATCGACCGCCTGCCCTTCGCCGATATCTTCGGCGTGCCCATCGCTTGCGTAGCCCATGATGCATCCCTGGCCGGCAGCAGTGCCGTGCGCCTGCTACTTGACCGCCTGCAAGACCCGCACAAGCCACGGGACAAAGTGGTCATCGCCGGGCAGTTGGAAAACGGCTAGCGGCTGGTGTAGCCGCCGTCCACCGGCAGGCTGACGCCACTGATCATGCTCGCCGCGTCGCTAAGCAAAAACAGCACCGGTAGCGCCACTTCCGCCGGTTGCGCAAAACGCCCCAAAGGAATCGCTGCCAGCGCCGGGTCGCGCTTGGCCGGGTCGGACCAGGCCATGGCCGCCATCGGCGTCAAGGTCACGGTGGGGTTGACGCTGTTGACGCGTATGCGAAAACGGCCCCACTCGGCGCATTGCACGCGGGTGATCGCATCCAGTGCAGCCTTGGAGGCGCAGTAGCTCAGGTGATCGTCCAGCGCCACCAACGACGCTTGACTGGAGACGTTGACGATGCTGCCCGCCATGTTCGCTTCGATCATCTTTGCCGCGACCCGGCTGGCCACTTGCGCAGCGGCGCGGGCGTTGACGCTCATCACCTGGTCGAAGGCGCTGGCGCTGATGGCCGCGGCAGGCTCCAAGCGTGAGATACCGGCGCAGTTGACCAGACCGTGCAGAGGCGGCAAATCTTGCAGGGTTTTGTCGAGGGCGACGCTGTCAGCGATATCTACGCACAGGGTGTGGCACCCCAATGCAGCCAACGCCTGGGCATCGCGACCGAGAGCGAAGACTTCAGCGCCGCTGGCGATCAGTTGCTGGGCAATTTCGCGACCGATGCCGCTGCTGGCACCAGTGACGAGGATGCGCTGGTGCGAGAAGTCGAAGGTGGTGGTCATAAATAAAGATCTCAAAACCAATGAAGACCCACTGTGGGAGCTGGCTTGCCTGCGATAGCGGTGTATCAGCTCCCGATAAGGAGACTGACACTCCGCTATCGCAGGCAAGCCAGCTCCCACATTTTTGGACTGTGTTGAATCAGGTGGCTTGCAGGTTGTGCATGACCGGTTTCAGGGCCGGATACAGCTTCAGGTACTCGGCAAACGCCCGGTCATAGGTCATGACATTCTCCCGCTTGGGCTGCGCCCGCAATTGCAACTGCACCCAGCCGGTGTCCATCTGCCCATCACTCACCAGCCCCACCGTATGCGCCGCCAACAACGCCGCGCCCAGGGCTGCTTCTACCTCCTGCACGATGGTGTAGACGGGGTAGCGTGTGACATCGGCGATGATCTGCATCCATAGATCCGAATGGCTGGCCCCACCCACCACGATCAAGCGCGGGTCCAGGGAGTGCGCGCCTTGAGTACCCGCTTCGATATTGTGGCGCAGGGCAAAACTCACGCCCTCCAGCACCGCGCGGTACAGGTGAAAGCGGCTGTGGTAGAGGTTGAGCCCGACAAAACTGCCGCTGGCGCGGTCATCCCACACCGGGCTGCGCTCGCCCATCAAGTAAGGCAAAAACACCACGCCTTCGCTGCCTGCCGGAATCTTCATCGCGCTCTGCTCCAGCAGCGCCAGGCTGTCTTGCCCCGTGGCCTGGGCCTGCTGTTCTTCGGCCTGGCAGAACTGCTCGCGAAACCAGCTGACCGAGGCCCCGGCGGTGATCGCACCGCCGAAGATGTACAGGTCGCGGTGGCCGTTGTAGACGTGGGGCATGCTCACCAAACCGTGACGTGCATCCACCTGCTGGTTCAGATAGCCCCAGCACATGCTGGTGCCGATCATCGCCACATGATTGCCTGGCTGAGTGACACCCGCCGCCAGGGTCGCCATGGCCGCGTCCACGCCCCCAGCGAGGATCGGCGTGCCCGCCTGCAAGCCCAGGCGTGCGGCCCAGTCTGCAAGCAAACCACCCACCACCTCGCCGGAATACAGCAACCGCTCGGGCATCATCGACTGCGCGATACCCAACGCCTCCAGCATCTCGCCTGACCAGTTGCGCGCCGCCACGTCGTAGACACCACCGATATTCCCGGCGCTGCTGTGGTCCACCGCCAACTCGCCGGTCAGGCACCAATTGATGTAGCTGTTGGGCGGCAACAGGTAACGGGTATCCGCCCACACCTGAGGCTGGTGCTGCTTGAGCCAGAGCATCTTGGTGAAGCCGTAGTAGCTGTCCACCGAGTTGCCGGTGATGGCGAACAAGCGCTCCAGGTCCACATGCTCACGCACCCAGGCCACCTGCTCGCCGGCGCGGCGGTCCATCCAGATCAGGCACGGGTGCAGCGGCGTCATCTGCGCATCCACGGCAATGCCAGAACCGCCGTACAAACTGCTGATGCACAGCGCCTTGACCTGCGGCGCCGGCACCCCGGCCTTGGCCATGCACTGGGCCACGCAAGTCTCGACGGCATCCAGCCACACCTGCGGCCACTGCTCGGCCCAGCGCACTTTCGGGGTGTCCACCCGGTAGCCTTGGCTATGCTGGGCGATGATCGTGCCCTGGGCATCCACCAGCAGCGCCTTGGTGCTCTGGGTGCCAATGTCTACACCGATGACGTAGTCCATCTCAGAGCACCGGCTTCAACAGCACCTTGATCGACTTGGTCGAATTGGCCAGTTCAAACGCCTCGGCCCAGTCGTCCAGCGGGAAATCATGGGTGACGATGCCTTGGGAGGTGACCAGGCCACGCTCGAACAGGTCGATGGCGATCGGGTAGCAATACGGGCCCAGGTGCGCGCCGCGCACGTCGAGCTCCTTGCGGTCGCCGATGATCGACCAGTCCACACTGGTCTCGGCGCCAAACACGCTGAACTCGACAAAGCGCCCGAGCTTGCGGATCAGGTCCAGGCCCTGGGTGACGCCGGCCGGTGCGCCGGTGGTTTCGATATAGACGTCACAGCCGTAGTTGTCCGTCAGCCCGTTGATGATCTCGCGAGCGTTGTCACGGGCGGGGTTGATCACCACATCGGCGCCGAACTTTTTCGCCAGTTCCAGGCGCTCGTCGACCATGTCGATCACCACCAGTTTTTTCGGGGTCTTCAGCGCGGCGACCTGGACCATGCACAGGCCAAGGGTACCCGCGCCGGCAATCACCACCACGTCGTCGAGCTGGATATCGCCACGGTTGACGGTATGGATCGAGCAGGCCATCGGCTCCACCAGCGCCGAGTCTTCAAGGGACACCGATTCGGGGATCTTGTGCACGATGGCGGTCTTGGGAATGCGCATGTACTGGGCCATGCCGCCTTCGGCCACTTCGCGCTGGAAGCCGAAGATGTTGTGCACTTCGCACATCCAGTATTTGCCTGATTTGCAGAAGCGGCATTTGCCACACGGCACGATCTGTTCGGCGATGACCTTGTCACCGACCTTGACCTCAAAGTGCTCCTCGGCGCCCTCGCCGGCTTCGACCACGTAGCCGAAAAATTCGTGGCCCGGTACTACCGGCGCCTTGACCCAGGGGTTGTCGCCGCCCCAGAACATCGCCGCGCCCGAGTGGCACTTGCAGTCACTGGCGCAGATGCCGCAGGCGGCGATACGGATCACCAGCTCATTGGCACGCGCCTGGGGTTTGCCGATGCGCTCCAGGCGGTAGTCTTTCGGGCCGTGGCAGACGACGGCTTGCATGTGAGTGTGCTTGTCCATGTGTTCGGTCCTGTGTAGTGAAGTATTAACGATGGCGCTGACGGCTGATGAAAATCGCCAGCAAGATGATCCCGCCCTTGATCACGCTCTGGACGTAGGGCGACACGCCAAGCATGTTCAAACCGTTGTTCAACACGCCCAGCAGCATGGCGCCGAGCAAGGTGCCGATGATCACTCCGCGGCCGCCGGCAATCGACGCACCACCCAGTACCACGGCGGCAATCGCATCCAGCTCGAACGACACGCCGGCATTCGGCTGGCCGCTCATCAAGCGCGAGGTGAGCACCAGCCCGGCAATCGCGGCGGTGAAGCCGCTGATGCCATACACCAGCAGCTTGAAACGCGCCGCTCGCACCCCGGACAAGCGCACCGCTTCTTCATTGCCGCCGATGGCGTAGATGTAGCGGCCGATGCGGGTGTGTTGCAGCAGCACATAGGCCGCCAAGTAGGTGATCAGCATGATCAGGATCGGCACCTGCAGGCCAAACACACTGGCGCGACCGAAGAATGCGAACCACTCTGGCAAGCCGGAAATCGGATAGCCGTCGGTGTACATCAGCCCGAACCCACGGGCGATGCCCATGGTCGCCAGGGTGACGATGATCGGCGGCATATGCAGGTACGCCACGAACAGCCCGTTGCCGATGCCGAAGGCCACGCCCACTAGTAGCCCGACGCCAATCGCCAGGCCCGGCGGCAACCCGGCGACCATTAGCCCGGCGGTCAAGGTGCCGGACAACGCCATCACCGGCCCCACCGACAAGTCGATACCGCCGGTGAGAATCACGCAGGTCATGCCCACCGCGATGATGGCGTTGATCGACACCTGGCGGGCGATGTTGGAGAGGTTGCTGGCGGTGAGGAAAGTGTCACTGGCGAGGATCATCACCAGGGTCACCACCACCAGCCCGACAAAGGGATAAAACGCCGACGAACGCAGCAGCCGCGCCAGGTTCAGGCGCAACCGGCCGGTGCCGGCGGTGTTAATGGACGTATTCACTTGAGCCCCCTGTTGCATGGCGCATGACCTCTTGAGGATTGACGGCGGACGCTTCCAGTACTTTGACGATGGCGCCCTTGTGGAACACGGCGACGCGGTCGCACATGCCGATGACTTCGGGCAGCTCGGAGGAAATCATGATGATCGCGTAGCCCTGTTCGGTGAGGCTGCGCATCAACGCGTAGATCTGCGCCTTGGCCCCCACGTCGATGCCGCGTGTGGGTTCGTCGAACACCAGCACGTCGCAGTGGTGGTTGATCCAGCGGGCGATCACGACTTTTTGCTGGTTGCCGCCGCTGAGGTTCACCACAAGGCTTTCGCCACTGGGTGCCTTGATCGACAGCTGGCGCATCAGCGCTTCGACGCTGGCGCACTCGCGGGCCTTGTCGATCAGGCCCGAGGCGTGCTGATACTTGGGCAAATTGTTCAGGGAGATATTTTCGCGAATGCTGAAGGCGGTGATCAGCCCTTCGCTCTTGCGGCTTTCGGGGAGCAGGCCGATGCCGCAGGCCAGGGCTTGAGCCGGGTCATCGAGGCTGACTTTTTCCCCGCGCAGCCACACGTCTTTGCTCATCGTGGGCAGCGCGCCCATCATGCCCAGGGCCAGCTCGGTGCGGCCCGAGCCCACCAGGCCGGCGAAGCCCAGGATCTCGCCTTTGTGCAAATTGAAACGGTTGTGGGGGCCGTTGCGCACCAGCTGGATATCCTTGACCTCCAGCAGCAAGGGGCCGCGTTCGCTGCTGGGTTTGGGCGGGAAACTGCATTCCAGTCGGCGGCCGACCATCATCTCGACCAAGTGATCGATATCGCTGTCGGCCACTTCGGTAACGCCTGCATTGCTGCCGTCGCGCAGGACGCTGATGCGGTCGCAGACCTGGAAAATCTCTTCCAGGTGGTGCGAGATAAAAATCACCGCCACGCCTTGGCGCTTGAGTTCGCGCATGATCTCGAACAGCAACTCGGCCTCACTGGGAGTCAGTGTCGCGGTCGGCTCATCGAGCACCAGCAGGCGTGCATCCAGGGCCAGGGCCTTGGCGATTTCGACAAACTGCTGCTCGGCCACGCTCAGGTGCTTGACCGCGCAGTGCAGGTCAATGCTGACCCCGAGGCGCTGGAACAACGCCTGCGCGGCCTCGGCCATTTCGCGTTTGCGCAACAGGCCGAAGCGGTTGCTCAGCTCATGGCCAAGGAAGATATTTTCTACCGCCGTGAGGTAGGGAATCAGGCTGAATTCCTGGAACACAATGCCAATCCCGGCGGCAATCGCATCCCGATAGGTCGCAAATTGTCGGGCCTGCCCATCGATAAGGATCTGCCCTTCGTCCTGGTGCTCGACCCCGCCCAGAATCTTCATCAGGGTGGATTTGCCCGCGCCATTTTCCCCGAGCAAGGCGTGGATTTCGCCGCGCTCCACTTGCAGGTTGATGGCCTTGAGGGCCTGCACCCCAGGGTAACGCTTACAGATGTTTTCCAGCTTCAGAAGACTGCTCATACCGCCGACCTCGCACTCAGAAGGAAGACCTGGGCCCCACGAACTACGCGGGGCCTGGGGGGTTTACCAGCTGAAGTCCTTGGCCTTGGCCTGGTCGATCAGGGTGATGTCCACCGGCACGCTGGCCGGTACTTGGGCGCCCCACTTCTTGGCCAGGGCAATGCCCAGGGCGAGGCGGATCTGGTCGCGGGGGTATTGGGCCGAGGTGGCGATGAAATGGCTGCCGGGTTTCTGGATCGCCTTGATCGCTTCCGGCGCACCGTCGACGCTGACCAGCTTCACGTCCATACCGCTGGCTTCGATGGCCGACAGCGCGCCGAGGGAGCCATTGTCATTCACGCTGAAAATGCCCTTGAGGGTAGGCTGGGCCTGCAACATGTTTTCGGTGACGGTCAGGGCCTGATCGCGTTCCTGTTTGCCGTTCTGGATGCTGACAATCTTGATGTCCGGGTGCTTGGCCACCGCCTCTTTGCAGCCGCGCACACGTTCGAGGATCGGCACCACGGCGATGCCGTCAAGGATAGCGATATTGCCTTTGTCACCGATGGTTTTAGCCAGGTACTCACAGGCCTGGAAACCAGCGTCGAAGTTCTTCGAGCCCACGAACGAATCCAACGGGCCATCTGCCTGGGCATCCACCGCCACCACTACGACGCCGGCAGCATGGGCCGACTTGACGGCCGATTGCACGCCGACCGAATCAGTGGGGTTGATCAACAGGATGTCGATGCCCTTTTGCAGCATGTCTTCGACATCACTGACCTGCTTGGACACGTCGTGGCGGGCGTCAGTGATGATCAACTTGGCACCGATGGTCGCGCCGGCTTCTTCCAGGGCGTTTTTCATGGTGACGAAATAGGGGTTGTTGATTTCCTGGAACGAGGCGCCGATGCGGATGGGCTTGGCGGCGTCGGCAAACGCGGGGGTCGCGCTGCCCAGGGTGATGCTGGCAGCCAGTAAACACAGGGTTTTTGGGAGCATTTTCATGGCGTGGGTCTCTGTTTTGTTTTTATTTTTAGAGCAAATGTTATCGTTAACATTTTGCCAGAAGCTAACAATTAATTCAGACCTGTGCAAGTCTCCACTGGTCGGCCTCGGGCAAAAATATGTGAGCTGGCTTGCCTGCGATGGCGCAGTGTCAGTCTACTTATCTGGCCCTGATACACCGCCATCGCAGGCAAGCCAGCTCCCACAGGGGGATGCGGTGGTCAGTAAAAACTCGCACATCCGCTTACGCCAACTAAGCTCAGCCTCAAATAAAAACACAGCGAGCAGCCGGCCATGCCCCACCCGACCGAGACTTTCCGCGACCGTTACCGCGCAAGCGTCAACCCGCGTTACAACCCCTGGCTGCACGCCGCATTCGTGCTTGGCTACGGCATCGCCTGCATCACGCTGGCCTGGTCCTCCACCGCCGATATCACCGCCCTGCAGTGGCTGACCGTGCCCCTGACCCTGCTGTTCTTCAACCTGTGCATCTACCTCGTGCACCGCCACCTGGGCCATCACAAACATGCATTCGCCCGGCTGTTCTACGCACGCCACACTGGCGACCACCACAGCTTCTTCACCCCTGATCACATGACTTACGACAGCCCCCGGGACTGGCGCGTCATCCTGTTTCCAGCCTGGCTGATCGTGCTGCACAGCTTGGCCATCACCCTCCCAGCCTGGTGGCTGCTCAGCCAACTGAGCCCCAACGTTGCCGGGTTGTTTGCAGGCTGCATGATCCTTGGCTACCTGCTCTACGAAGTGTTCCATGCCTGCGAACACCTGCCTGCCGAACACCCGGTGGCACGCCTACCGTGGATTCGCCAGATGCATCGCCTGCACGCCTTGCATCACCGTCGTGAGCTGATGCAGGGACGTAACTTCAACATCGTGCTGCCGTTGATGGACTATCTATTTGGCACTTTGCATTGGGAACCCGCGGTAAAAAAAAGGGGCAGTCCAACTGGACTGCCCCCCGCTTCACACACATAGATCAATCAGCGCACGATAGTCTGGCTGCAGATGTGGCCGAGGCTGACGTATTGGACGGTATTGCCACCCACGCCCACACCAGGGAACTCCCTGAGCTCGATGCGCCAGCCGCCCTCGTTGAACCAGGTTTCCCAGTTGTAGGTCTGGCCCGAGGCGCTGTCCGGGTAGCGCACTTTGTAGTCCCCAGAGCAGGTGCCCAGCGCGACATTCCCCGAGGCCGCGCCGGTGATGCCAGTCTTGGCCTCATAGTCGACCCAGTTGTAAGTGGCGCCAAAATGCTTGTCGACCCGCAGTACAGGAGTGACGCCGCGCAGGGGCTCGCCAGTGCTGTCTGACCACTGGGTGCTCCAGCTCAGATTGCGAGCCGCCTGGGTGGCCAGTTGGAAGATCGAGCTGGGAATCCGCACCACGTTATCGCCGTTCACATTGTGCTGGTTCAGGCGTGGCGCCGAGCCGAGGGTCAGCTTGTATTGAGCCTGAGGGTTCAATGCCACCGCCGGGTTGGCCCGCACGCGCACCTTGACCGTGTAGCCCGGCGTCAGGTTGGGATAGGTAGAAGTAGAGCCCTGCGGGACTTCCACCCACTGGGTGCCATCGAACCGTTCGAAGATCCACTGGTTACGCGTGCCCGCACCGTCATCGCCCAGGAACATGCCCACACCTTGGCCACGCAACGAGACGAAGGAGAAGTAATCCACGTCATTGACGCTGTCGAGGTTACCGGTCACCTGGTTCAAGGCATCCGGCAGCGCGAACGCGGTTTGCTCAGTGTCGTTGGGCTCGTAGGCATCAATATTGCTGTCCACTGCCACACCGAAACTGAACTGCGAGTTGCTCGCGGCATTGGCCACCATGAACCAGTAGTAGTCACCAGCCGGCAACACGCCGTTGAGGTATTCATCGGCACTGCCGGGGTTATCCGAGGTGCCCAACGGCGTCAGGTTGCCTTGGCCGTCGTCATGGAACAGCGTCAACGACATATCCGTGCCGGCACTCTGGTTCAGCAGCTGCACCTGGATTCGCGCGTTTTTCGGCAGGTTGAAGTGGTAAGCGATTTGCGCGCCGGTCTCCACACCGGTGAGAGTGTAAAGCGTGTTGATATCCAAGGTGGGAAACAACGGCGTGAAGGCTGCAACCGCGGCCTGTTTCATGTGCGCCGAGTCAGGTTTTTCCAGCTGGCCAACCGGGGAGTCGATCGCCACATTACCGACGGCTGCCTTGCTTTTTTTGACGACGTTGGACTGCCCGGTCTTGGCGGCATTGAGCTTTTGCTTGAGCTCGCCCGAGACGCTGGCCTTTTCCAGCGTACCGCCAGGTTTCAACGCTTTGTCCACGGCCTGCTTGACCGCCTGCGCGCTGAGTTTTGCCGGGGTTTGCTCGGCCAGGGCAAAGGCCGAAACGAAGCAAGAGGCCGCCATGGCCGCGCCCAGAATGAAGGCTTTTTTCGATTTCATTTTTTATCCATCCATAGTTAAAAAATTGAAGCTCAGGTAACCGGTGACATCCGGTCACCTGGGATGGACTGTAGGACAATACTGTATGCATGTACAGTATTTTTTAAAAAATCTGTGGGAGTATTACCCGTCGAGTCGTAGGGAAAAATTAACTCAGCTGTAGCCTCCTAGTAGCCCGTCATCTCCAAATACCCCACCCCACCCTCAAACCGCACCGGCCCTTCCCAGTACGGAATACCCAGGTCCATCCACGCCTTCGGGTTGACGGCTTCGGTGGTGATGTCCAGCTGTTTGCCGGGAATTTTCAGCGACCAGCGTGTGGGAATGTTGCGCCCGTCGATGGCCGTGGTGGTCAGCGGTGTGAGTTGGATGTCGCTGTTGTGCAAGGTCTGGGTGTGGCCCTGGGCGTCGATCCAGGTGCCGGTGAGGTAACCGTCGCTGTCTTTCTGCCGCACGCGAAACAGCATCAGTTGCGCGCCGCGGTCCAGGTGCAGGGAGAACCAGTCCCAGCCGGTCTGGCTGGCGGCCAGGGGTTGGCTGCTCCACTCGCGGTCGAGCCAGGCTGGGCCGCTGACCTGGTAGGTATGGCCGTCGAGGCTGACGCTGCCGTTGGCAGTGAAAAACGGCTGGCTGTAGTAGTACGACGCCTGGCCCTGGTCGGATTTGCGGCTGTAGCCATGGTCGCCTTGCAGCACCAGCGGGCGGCTGGAGGTCAGGTGCAGATCGTAGGCAAATTGCGCGCCACTGGCCTTGAGTCGCATGTCGGCCAAGGGGCTGGCGGTGCCGGGGCGGCTGGCGAAGTTCCAGTCGTCGATCCAGGCGTTGAATGGCTCTGCCTGAGCCCCAGCCTGGCCGACGCCACCCCGAGCCAGGCGTTCGGCGGCGTAGTGCCGGGTGGCCGAGGTGACGGCGGCGTGGCCGAGCCACACGGTTGAATCGCGCCAGCCCGGTTGGACGGGACCGGCCTTCAATGCGTTGCGAAACAGCGTCCATTGCACGCCGAAGACATTGCCTTCGTCATCCTTGAGGTTGGCCGTGACGTACCACCATTCGATACGAAAGCCGTCATGGGGCCCGTGGTCCTCGGGAAAGCTGAAGACTTTGCCGGGCACCACCTGGGCAAAGTCCGCCGCATCGCTGCCCAGCCCGGCGAAACTGTCCTCGGGTGCGGGCGCCTGGTCGCAGCCGCTCAGCAGTAACCAGGCGATGCACGCCAATGCCTTAATCTTCATGGGCGAACGTCCTCAACAAATCCGCCGGGCGGCTGCGGTACAGCTGCCAGAGGGGCCAGGCCGACGCGAGCAAGGTGGCAAGCATCGCCAGCCCCAGCAATTGCGCAAGCTGCCCGGGGAATACTTGCAACGGCAGGCGCCAGCCGAAGGCCTGCACGTTGATCACCGCATCCAGGCACCACGCCAGCAACAGCCCCAGCGGCAACGCCAGGATCAATGTGAGTACCGCCAGCAGCCAGGTCTGGCCGAGGTTGAGCAGCATCAATTGTCGGCGCGTCACGCCCAGCGCCCACAGCGGCGCGAGTTGGCCGAGGCGGCTTTGGCTCTGGGTCAGCAAGCTGATGAACAATGCCACGCCGGCGACGCCAAGGGTCAGGCTGTTCAACGCCGCGGTGGCGGCGAAGGTGCGTTCGAAGACTTGGCTGGACCACCCTTTGAGTTGCTGTTGATCGACGATGCGGCTGTCTTCCAGGGCGAACTCACGCTGCACTTCACGAATCAGCGGCGGCACGTCAGCGGGCGCCACCCGCAGGTTGAAGCGCGCCGGTGAGAGCGTCGGCCAATGCGCCAACAGGTGCTGGACATTGACCAGCAGATGGCCCTTGGGGTTGCCGTAGTCGGCATAGATGCCGACGATCTTCGGCGCCCAGGTGCCCTGCGGAGTGGGGATGGACACCGTGTCGCCCAGTTGCACCTTCAGGCGTCGCGCCAGTTGTTCGCTGAGCATCAGGCTGTCGTCTTGCAGCAAGCGGTCCCAGGGCGCGTCCACCGCCTCCAGCAGCGGCCAGTGTTGACGATAAGTGGGGTTGTCGACCACGCCGAACACCTCCGCGGGCCAGCCTTGCAGTTGCACCGCCACCTGCCAGGCGGGCAATACGGCCTGCACCAGGGGCTGACGGGTCAACCACGTTTTCAGTTGCTCGGCCTGCTGCGGATTTTGCGGGTTGAGGTACAGCTCGGCGGTGAGGCGTTGCTCCAGCCAATGGGTGAAGGTCTGGCGAAAGCCCGAGGTCATGGAGCCGGCGCCGATATTCGCCGCCAGGGCCAACAGCAACGCCATCAGCGCCAGGCTCAAGGCCGGCAGTTGTTGGCGGCAATCGGCCAGGAACCACTGGCCCAGTACCGAGCGACTACGCCCCAGCACGGCTTTCAATAACCCATTGAGCAGCACCGGTAGTGCCAACGCCGCGCCCAACAGCAAGGCCGCCATCAGCACAAACCCGGCGGCCAGGCTATCGCCCAGCCACAGTGCCAGCAACGCGATCAGCAAGGCGGCGGATGCCACCCAGCCCTGGCGCCGCAGCCAGCGCCCATGGGCTTGATGCCAGGCTTGGGCGTTGGCCAGCGCGAGTAACGGCAAACGCGCTGCGCGCCACAGGCTGCTGGCTCCGGCGAGCAACGCGCCGAGCAGGCTCACGCCCAGGCCGGCCAGCCACCACCAGGGGCTCAAGTTCAATTGGCCAGCGACTTCGGCGCCGTACAGGCCACGCAAACTGGCGGCGACATCCGGCAGCAACAGGCTGGCCAGCAGGTAGCCGCTGGCGATACCGAGCACACCGCTCAACACCGCCAAACACCCCAATTCAATGCCCAGGCTCAGGATCAACATGCGTGCGCTGACCCCACAGGCGCGCAAGGTTCGCAGCAGGCCACGGCGCTGTTCCAGGGCCAGGCCGATGGCCGCATGCACGATAAACAACCCCACCACAAAGGATAAAAAACCCACCGCATCCAGGTTCAGGTGAAAGCTCTCGGTGAGGCGTGACAGGTTGTTGTCCTCGCCCTGCTTGAGTTGCAACGCGGCGGGTGGCGCGGGGTGGCGGGCGGCGAAGGTGTTGTCCAACAGTAAGCGCGACAGGCGCCCGGGCATGTTGAGCAGGGGTTGGGCAAAGCCGATATCGGTCAGCAGCAGGCCGGGCGCCATATCGGCCTGTACCTGCAACGGTGGCAGGCGTTGCCCGGTGGACGTCAGCGGCTGCTCGCCCGCCTGCAACCCCAGCGCCTCTAACGTTTGCGCAGCGACCCAGGTACGCCCCGGCGGCTCGAAAAACGCCAGCATCTGCGCCTGGCTCAAGCGTTGCCCCGCCACGCTGCCGCTGCCGGGCAACGACACAGGGTCGATGCCCATCAATTGCAGACGCTGTTGCTCATGTCCCTTGAGCACCACCCGCCCCTGCACCACCGGGGATACCGGCCAGCCGGCGCGGCGCAGCTCGGCAAACAGTGCCTGGGGGAAACTGGCGGCGTCCGGCGCAACCAGGCTGGCTTGGGGTTCGCCACCGATCAATTGGCTGGCGCGTGCGTAGCTGTCCCGCGCCTGGCTGTTGAGGGCCTGCACGCCGGTCAGTAGCGCGGTGGCCAGCCACAAGCCGGTGAGCACGCTGAAAAATTGCACCGGATGGCGCCGCCAGTGGCTCAGCAATGCGCGTAGCGTCCAGTAAAACAGCGCCATTTCAGCGCGCGTCCATTGGCACGACACGGCCACGGTGCAGCACCACTTGCCGGTCAAGCCGTGCGGCCAGGCGCGGGCTGTGGGTGACCATCAGCAGGCTGGTGGGGCTGTCCCGCAGCAGGTCCAACAGCAGTTGCAGCACTTCATCGCTGGTGGCTTCGTCGAGGTTGCCGGTGGGCTCATCGGCCAGCAACAAACCCGGTCGCGAGGCCAGCGCCCGCCCGACGGCAACCCGTTGCTGCTGGCCACCGGAGAGTTGCTCGGGGTAACGCCGGAGCAAGTCGCCCAGTCCCAGGCGCTCCACCAATTGCGCTTGCCAGTGCGGGTCGAAACGCCCCGCCAGCCGCGCCTGGAACGCCAGGTTGTCTTCCACGCGCAAGCTGCCGATGAGGTTGAACTGCTGGAAGACCAGACCGATTTGCGTGCGGCGCCAATGGGCCAGTTGCCCTTCGTTGAGTTGGTCGAGGCGCTGCTCGCCGATGCGGATGCTGCCGGCGTCCACTCGGTCCAGCCCGGCTACCAGGTGCAGCAAGGTGCTTTTGCCACTGCCCGATTCGCCCATCAGCGCCAGGCTGCTGCGCTCACCCAGGTGCAGGTCGACGCCGGCCAGGACGGTCAGCGGGCCTTGCGGGGTCGCGTAGTTTTTAACAACACCTTGCACCTGCAACATAAGAACGCTCATCTGAAGGACCAGCAACGAGAATAACGGCTGACGCTCCTGCCCACGCAAATTTTTCACATGGATTTCACCGTCTGCCCATCCACCGAACTTTAAAGTGCCCGCCAACTCGTGGTGACTCACAACTTATTAGTTAATCCAAGTGACACTCCTAACATGCAAGTGTTCAGCAAAAAGACAGCGGCGCTGTGACAGTCTCCTGCCTCACCAAGGGCAACTGCCCAATCGTGCAGCCTTTTTATAAACACAATAAACAGTGCCGAGGATGAACCGCGTGGCAGACATGATCCTGGCCAACCCCCAACCCAAAAGGTCAAGGTTAAAACGCCTGAGAAAATACCGCCTGCACCTGCTTGGCATCAGCGTCACCGCCTTGTTGTTGACGGGCTTTTTATTCTGGCCCAGCTCGCCCCTGGACCTGGGCGTGGGCAATCGCCTGCTGACCTCCGGGGTGCTCGCCAGTTGGCGCGAGGGTGAGCTGGTGGTGCTGGTGCGCCATGAGGAGCGCTGCGACCGCTCTGCCAACCCCTGCTTCGGCCCTGCCGATGGCCTGACCATCAACGGTACTGAACGCGCCGTCGAACTGGGCAAAGCCTTTGATTCATTGGGCATGGCCCTGACCGACGTACTCAGCAGCCCCACCACGCGAACCGCCCAGACGTCACTGTTCATGTTCGGCAAGACCGAACTGTCCCCCGGCCCGCTGGCCATCTGCGGCGACGCCATGGGCGATGAAATCCTCGGCCACAAACAGCCGGGACGCAACCTGATGCTGATCACCCACAGCGCCTGCATGAGCGACTTCCAGACCAGCCTGGGCTTCCCCCACGCAGCCGCCGCCGAGTACGGCAGCGCACTGTTCGTCAAGGTGCTGCCCAACGGCACCTTCAAGGCCATGGGCACCATGAACAGCGAAGAGTGGACCGCCGCACTCAAACAACTTTAATTACACTTGTTTACATATTAAGCCACAACGTGTTCAGCAAAACGACAGCCCTGTTCTGGCATGTTTAGTCGCGCCTGTTAGTTATGTTTTCCTACAACTACTTAGTGACCCTTACGATGCTTCACCCTATTAAGTTAATACCGCCATTGCCCGTACTTGAACGTTATGGAGCGATGTGCGCATGCCCCGCGTAAACCCTCTGGCCTGGCTATTGCTGGGCGTTGCCGTGTTCATCTTGTTGCCCCTGGGCTTTCACGGTTTATGGACGCCAGACGAAACCCGCTACGCCCAGGTCAGCCAGGAAATGCTGATGAGCGGCAACTGGGTGGCGCCGCACTTCATGGGCGTGCGTTATTTCGAGAAGCCCGCCGCCGGCTATTGGCTCATCGCCCTCGGCCAGACGGTGTTCGGTGAAAACCTGTTCGGTGTGCGCATCGCCTCGGTCCTGAGCACAGTCCTGAGCGTGGTGCTGGCCTACCTGCTCGCCCGGCGCGTGTGGAATGACCCGCGCAAGAGCTTTGCCTGCGCGCTGCTCTACCTGAGTTTTGGCCTGGTAGCCGGGCAAGCCGGGTATGCCAACCTCGACCCGCAATTCACCCTGTGGGTGAACCTGAGCCTGGTGGCGTTGTGGTTTGCCCTGGACTGCCGCACGCCACGCGAACGCCTCTGTGCCTGGGCGGTGTTGGGGGTGGCCTGCGCCATGGGGTTCATGACCAAGGGCTTCCTGGCCTGGCTGTTGCCGGTCTTGATCGCCGTACCCTACCTCGTCTGGCAGCGGCGCGTCGGCGAGTTGATGCGCTACGGGCCGTTGGCGGTGCTGGTCGCCGTGCTCGTATGCCTGCCCTGGGCCCTGGCCATCCACTTGCGCGAACCAGATTACTGGCATTTTTTTTTCTGGCATGAGCACATCCGCCGCTTTGCCGCCGACAACGCACAGCATGCGCGGCCGCTGTGGTTCTTCCTGCCGATCATGGTGGTGGCGTGCCTGCCGTGGGCTGCCTTGTTACCCGGCACCCTGCTAAAAACCTGGCAGGAAAAGCGCCAGCCGGTGATTGCCTTTCTCGCCCTGTGGCTGTTGCTGCCCCTGGGCTTTTTCAGCCTGAGCAAAGGCAAATTGCCGACCTACATCATGCCGTGCCTGTTGCCCCTGGCCTTGTTGATGGGCCACGGTTTGATCGACCTGATCAAGCAAGGCAAGGCGCGCCCACTGGTCATCAACGGCGCGCTCAATTTCGTGCTCGGCATGACGGCCATGGTGGCGCTGATTTACCTGCAAATCACCCGCCCGCTGTACGGCAATAGCCATGCGCAGATGTTCAACCTGTCCCTGACGTTTATCGTGCTGCTGGGCTGGATCCTCGCCAACCTGCTGCAAGCGGTGCGCCCGTTGACGTTGTGGGCGATGCCCGCCCTGGGCATTGGCTTGCTGGTGGCCCTGCTACCGGCGGGCATGCCGGCCCTGATCGAAGATAACGAGATGCCCGACCAATTCGTGCTGGAACATCTGGACGAACTGCAACCTACCCGTGCTTTGCTAAGCAATGACCTGGGCCTGGCATCGGCCTTGACCTGGCGCCTGCGCCGGCCCGATGTGGCGTTTTATAACACCCAGGGCGAGCTGCGCTACGGCTTGAACTACGAAGACGCGGCACAGCGCAAGGTCACGCCGGACAGCGTCCAGGCCTGGCTGGTCGAGGCACGCCAACACGGGCCGGTCGGCGTGCTGATGCAGGTCAAGAGCACCAGCGAACATCGCGAAGAAGGGCAATTGCCCCCCGGCGGCAAACGCTATCGCAAGGGCAACCTGGTGCTGACGATTTACCCCCAACAACCTTGAATGCAGCGCCTGCCACAGGGACCACCCCATGAGCTTCTGGAAAACCGAACGCGGCGCCCTGGTGTTACTGCTGGGCACCTCGGCCTTGCTGCTCTTGCTGGGCCTGGGCAGCCGCGACCTGTGGGGGCCGGAAACGCGCTGGGCGAATATCGCCTTGCAGATGCTGCAAAGCGGTGACTACTTCGACCCGTATCTCAAAGGCACGCCGTATTACGACAAACCCCTGCCCTCCTATTGGCTGATTACCGGGTTTGCCCACCTGCTGGGCGGCCTCGGCCCCTGGTCGCTGCGCCTGTCATCGGTGGTTGCCGCATGGTTGAGCATCTGGCTGGTGTACCTGATCGGTGAACGCCTGTTTCGCAGAGGCACCGGGCTGATCGCCGGGTGGATGCTCGCCACCACCTTCTATTTCCTGTTCTGGGCTCGCGTGGCCACCGCCGATGTACTCACCGTGTGTGGCGTACTGGCAGCGGTGTGGTGGTATTGGCGTGGGCCGGATGACACGCGGCTGGGGCGCTACACGGTGTTTTTCCTGTTGCTGGCCGCCACCTCGCTGTTCAAGGGTTTGATCGGTGTGGTGCTGCCGGCGCTGGTGCTGTTGCCACACTTGCTCAGCGAACACCGCTACAAACGCCACCTCAACCTGCGCCTGGTGCTGGCCCTGCTCATCGCAGGCATCGTGTACGCGATTCCCTTTGTACTGTCCCACCGCTACGGCGCCCCCACTTACGGCGAGAGCGGCCTGGAGCTGGTGTTCCGCGAAAACGTGGTGCGTTTCTTCGACCCCTTCGACCATATGGGGCCGATCTACACCTACCTGATTTACCTGCCGGTCTACACCCTGCCCTGGGCACCCTGCTGGATACTTGGCCTGTGGCTGGCCGTGCGCAACTGGCGCAGAGCGCCGCCCAACGTACGCTGGCTGGTGTGGGGCCTGGGCCTGTTGTTTGTATTCTTCACCGCCAGCGGCAGCCGCCGCAGCTACTACGTGTTGCCGCTGGTACCCTTTGCCCAACTGCTCGCCGCCTGGTGGCTGAGTGAACGCCTGCGCAAAAAACCGATGAGCTGGCCGCGCTGGCAAACAGGCTTTGGCCTCAGCGCAGGCCTGCTCTTGCTGGTGCTGGGCGTGATCTACCCTTGGACAAATGGCAACGGCGGCGTTACCCGCTTCGCCGCCGACCTGCAAGCCCAGGCGGAGAAAAGCGCGCCCTGGAACCAATGGCAACTGGTGCTGGTAGAGGTCGACAACAAGCTGCCCATGTACCTGCAAAACCACGGTAAACCTTTCTACTACGTCAGCGAAAGCCAGGACTTCCCGCGCCAGGGCGACAGCGTCGCGTTCATGGCGTGGTTGGAAAAAACCAGCGGCCAGGGATTTGATCCGCAACGCACGATTATCGTCACGCAGTATTCCAAGGACGAGCCGACGCCGTTGGCGTTTTTAGGGGTGGACCATCAGGTGGTGACGACCCAGCCGGATAATGGGGAGCGGTTGTTCAGGGCGCGTGAGGGAGGGAGTGTGGCGTTTGTTCCGGGGATACGCTGAGGCACTGTACTTGCTGGCTTTTGTCATGGTTTGTAAAGGGCCAGCCAGCCGTGTCCCTGGTTCTGCTGGGTCAGGATGGCAACCGGTGCGCTATCGTGCAGCAGATACTCCAGGCGTTCGGCGGGATGGGCCGGGTCCAGCGGCACGTAGCAGGCCTCGGACTTGAGGATCGCCAACAACCCCGCCAGGGTGTCGAGACCACGCCGGGCCAGGATTGCGACTCGCCCACGCGCAGTTGGTCGAGCCAAATGTCTTGTTGGGCGCCAGTGAGGGAGAAGCGGGCCGGCAGGCTGGAGGAATGCTGCATAAGATCCTTCTCATGGGGGGTCAGGCACTCGCCGCGCAGAGGTGGCTCATTACGCCGAAGTTGCCGGATGGGAGCATGGCCGCCGGGGGGGCTGTCACCCGAAACCCGAACATTCAAACGGAGGGATAGGCCTTGGCCGACGGTGCATGGCTGAAATGATTAAAGCGCTGTAGGAGATTGGCTACATCTGATCGATAGTGGCGTTTTTGATACCTCCTGTTTTTTCTATTTTCCTAATGATTTTCAGTAAGTTAAGCAAAACTAAAAATAACTTATGCCTGTACGTAGCCGGCTCAACTCATGAGAAACGTCGGTTTAATGGCGCAGTTTTTATGGCAGCTTGTGTCCCTCGTTCCCGCTACATACGTAGGACAAAGCCCCATGGCTAAATGAAATTTCGAACGCCGAGTTACGTTCAAGCAGTACGGAGCGCCCTGCACAGGCCTTGGGCAACCGTTGACGGTTTTCGACATCAAGGATGAGATGGCTATGAGTCTGACCCCCAGTATTGGCGGCACCTGCGGCCCGCATTTTTTCTATGCCGAAATGGGCGAGTTGATTTCAAACAGCGGCGACGAACATTTCGCCGCCACGATGTTGCAGTTGGTGGGCAAGTGGGTACCGATTCACCTGGTAGACCTCAGCGAATGGACCCTGGATGAACTGCGCGACCGCGTGCTGGGCATCAAGTTACTGGGCAGCGCCGGGGTGAAAAAGGATTTGTCGGTGCCCCAGACCTTGCATGCGCTGAACGACCACCCGCTGTTGCGGCAGATGCTGCACATGCAAGACCCGCTGCTGATCCAGATGAACGCCAAGGCCAACAGCGCGCATCCGCGCGGCACTTCCCACCAATGCAACCTGGTATCGCGCCAGGGCAATCGACGTTGTGTGATTTCGTTCTACCGTCCGCCGACCCAGCAGGGGTTTTCCCTGGCTGAGTTGTCGTTTCTCAAGCGCCTGTCGGACACACTGTTGCCGTTGATGGAGCGGCACGCCCAGAGCCTGCGCCAGGCTCCACGCGCCGAAACTGAGCCGGCCCATACCCTGCTGGAACAATCGCAGTTGCAGCGTGAATTCTACAAACGCTTGTCTTTGAGCGACATCACCCTTTCGGCGCGGGAACAGGAGGTGTGCCTCGGTCTGCTGACCGGCGGTACCGTGCCGCAAATCGCGGAGAAACTCAGTGTCAAAAACAGCTCGATCGAGACCTACCTCAAGCGCGCAGCCGCCAAGCTGGGCGTGAGCGGCCGGCATGGCCTGGCCAAATGGATGGTGGGCGCCTGATAAACACACGACGTTAGAGTAACTTGAGCCCAACCGCGGCACGCCGGTTTGCATCGCCGCTTTCCAGTGGTTGTTTGTGCCCGTATTTGTCCAGGAAGCCGCCCACCACGGCCATCGAATGAAAGCCGCTGGTGACCGTGCCGATAGCGCCGTTCAGGAAGTCCTGGAGGGTTGCGGGCGCCACGAAGTCTTTCAAGCCCAGGCGACGCAAGGCCTGTCCCGGATACTCGCCATCATTGAGGCTGCGTATGGCTGCGGCAAAACTCTTATTAGCCTCCCCGTCATTATTTTCGAGGTAGGCGCGTTTGGCACTGACGGCATATAGAAAGTGTGCATTGACCAGAACATCGTTGGGCCGGTCGGAGCCGAAGTTGGCGCCGGCCGTGGCCTGCTTCAGTTCGTCATGGGTGATGTGCAGCTTGAACCCATCGCGCGTGACAATACGATAGCCGGTGTCGGTGACCACGATGGATTTGTAAATACCGTAAGGGTTATGGCCGAATCTCATCATCACGGCCTTAATGGCGGATATCGTCACGCAATTACCTTCGGTCAATTGGTAAAAGCTTTTGAAAATATCAGTGGGCTTGATGCCCGTATTCGCAGGCGTACCTTTCAAGAATTCGTCACGATTGACGGTGCGGTTATCGGTGACACTCGCAGGCAAAGGTACTGAATCAACGTCGGGTTTCAACCGAGCGGATAACGTGGCCAACAGACGTTCCAACTCGCCTACCAGGCTACTCAGTTGTTTGGCTTCGCTGGCTGGCGCAGGCGGATTGGAAGAAGACACAACAACTGGAGAAGTTACAGCATCGCTCGCCCTGGCATGACCAAGAGCAACAGCATTAACGCAAGACACTAACATGTTGGATAACCTCCTGACACTTACCGAACACTTCAAATTACCCGCGAAGGGTGACTACCTTCAATGACGGTGAAACCGGCGTGTTGTATAACTGGCCCTCCATCACGCCCTCAATAATCACGCCGTTCTTGTTTCTCCCGCCCTTGTCCAACGGCACCCCGACCTGCGCCCCCAAAGCACTGGCCTCGATGACCTGCATATGTTCTTTCAGCCCCAGATAGGACAGCGCCGTGTCACCGTCGATGCCGCCTCCGGCCCCCACCAGTACACCCGGATAACTAGCCTCGGCATGGTACGCGCTGTCTTTTTCATAGTGGCTGAAGAAACGGTCCGCGGCCCTCTCGCGCGCCAGCTCAATGTGCTGGCGCTTGCTCATCACGCCAAACAGAAATTGCGCATCCTTGACCATGCCTTCATCGCCGCCACTGAACTTTGCCGCCCTGGCCGCCAGTTCAAGTTCTTCAACGGTGATTATCAGCTTGAAGCCGTCTCGCATCGTCACGTCATAGTGGTCGCCATGTTTGACGACGTGCTTGAAAATCCCGATAGGGCTTTGCCCGAATGTAGCCATGACAACCTTGATCGCGGCCACGTGCTCCTCTCGGCCCAAGATGCCCAGGTAAGGAAAGTTCTCATACGTGGCACGCAACCCATTGCGCAGGTCGTCAGGCTTTTGCCCTTTGGGTTTTTCAGACATAAACGTAGTGATTGGCTCATAGTTTTTATCTGAAAACATCTCAGCGAGTTCGGTATCAAACGCGCTTCGGGTCTTGGCCAGGTTCGGCCGGTTCATGAAGGGCGCCAATTGTTCTTTCCATACACTTTTAACGGTTGGCACGGTGTCAGGTGCAGTCTGCGTATTCATCAGTGGTCTGTGCGGCGAACTCACAACAGGGGTTGGGTAAGCCACAACGGGTGGCTGGGGTTTCGGCGCCTCATTCTCCCTGCTCATCCATGTTTTAAGTGCCACGACTAATGTACCCAACAACCTCAACAGTTCCCCCAGCTCTGCGTCACGGTTTGAGTTAACGCTTGGGCCAATCGGATAATGTGCCGGTGATTGACCCAAGGGATTGGGTCGATCTGTAACGGGTTGATCAAGGGTTTTATCAGGCTGTGTAAACGTTGAGTGCGCAGGTGAGTAAGCAGGCTGAGTGTGCGTGAGCATTGTAGGAAGTCTCATTTAATTGAAGGAGGACAAGCGAAAACTATCAGGCGCTACTTGCTCACCGCCGCTGCCGAAAGCCTGCACTGAACAAGTACTCATGCGTGGCCAGGCGGTCGGAAAAGTTCCTGCCAGACAGGTAACAACATCCTTCTCGTTCAACGAACCGCTATCAGAAAATTCCTCAGCGTTGCGCTTTTTCTCCGAACAATCCTCAGCGTATCGCCGACTGACGCACCCGATATTCCCCCGGCGTCATCTGCGCGTACCGCAAGAAAAACCGACTGAAATACGCTGGGTCCTTGAACCCCAGTTGGTAGCAGATTTCATTCGCGGAACTGCCGGTAAACAACAGCAGGCGCTTGGCCTCCTGCATCAGCCGTTCAAGGATCAGGCGCTTGGAGGGCAGGTCGGCGATGCGCCGGCACACTTCATTGAGCCGCGCCTGGGTCACGCCAATACCTTGGGCATAACGCGCCAACGGCCAATGTTCCAGATAGTGGGCTTCGATCAGTTCGTTGAAGCGATGGAAGATACGCAGGTCTTCATGGGCTGTCGGACGTGCGGGCTGGGCGTGGGCGCACAGGCGCAGCAGGCGGATCATGATCAGCCTTGTGAGGCTGTCGAGGGCGGCGGCGCGCCCTGCCCGTTCGGCGTTGATCTCACTGCACAGCGCCTCGAAGAGTGGCTCCAGACCCTCGGCGTCGCCAGTCAAGGCCACACATGCGGCACCGCAAGCAAGGCTGGGGTCGGCGTCGATCAAGCTCCACACCAGTTGCTGGCGCACCGTCAACACATGCCCGTCGGCATCGGCCTCGGTGACAAAAGCGTGGGCCACCGTGGGCGGCGTGAGAAAAAACATCGGCCCCGATTCAACGTATTGGTGGTCATCCAGATATACCCGCACCGCGCCACTCTTGACGTAATGCACCTGGAAAAACCGGTCATGGCGATGCACGGCCATATTGCGCCCGAAAAAACCTGCCAGGTTGCCGAGCTTGTCGTAATGCACCTCGGCGTCGCTGTAGCGCTGGTCGTAGACCTGCCCGATGTTGATGTTGGGAATCGGCTTCACGGGGCTCTCTTCTTGTTGTTGTGAGGCCAGCGCAGTGTGCCACGCTTGACGGTAGTTAACATATTAATTATAACGTTAACAACTTAACGAACGGCCTGTGCAGCCGTCGTCACCGCCAGGAGAAACGCATGAGTCGTACCCTGCATGATGTTGCCAGCGGCACCCTGTTCGGCGTTGCGCTGAACTACCAAGGCCTGCTGGACCAGCATCTCGCCGCCTTCCAGCAGGCGCCCTACCAGCAGCCACCGACCAAGCCGGTGCTGTTTATCAAAACCCCCAACACGCGCAATGGGCACGACGGCGTGGTGTTACACCCGCACGGCGAGCGCCTGCAACCGGGCCCGGCGCTGGGCGTGGTGATCGGCCAGCGCGCCAGCCGTGTCAGCCCGGAGAACGCCATGGCCCATGTGGCCGGGTATGTGGTGGTGAATGAATTCAGCCTGCCGGAAGACAGCTACTACCGCCCTGCCGTCAAAGCTAAATGCCGCGATGGGTTTTGCGCCCTGGGCCCACGGCTGGTTGCGCGGGATCAAGTGGCCAACCCCAATCAACTGAGCCTCAAGCTGTTCGTCAATGGCGAGCTGCGCCAGGAAAGCTCTACCGCCCATTGGGTACGCGACATCCCGCAATTGATCGCCGAGATCAGCGAGTTCATGACCCTGTACCCCGGCGATGTGCTGATCACCGGCACTCCGCAAGGCCGCGTGGATGTGCAGCCAGGCGACCAGGTTGAGGTCGACATCACCGGCATAGGCCGACTGAGCAACACCATTGCAGCAGAGGCATCGGCATGAAACGCGCACGTATCCGCTTTGAAGGTGCAACCCACAACGTATTGGTGCAAGCCGACTGCAGCGTGCGCCTGGAGGATGGGCGGTTGCTGGCCGAAGACCAGGTGCAATGGCTGCCACCCGCCACCGGCAACATGTTCGCCCTGGGTTTGAACTACGCCGACCACGCCGCCGAACTGGCCTTTACGCCGCCGACCGAACCGCTGGCATTCATCAAATCGGTGGGCACCTACACCGGCCACCGCCAAGTCACCTGGCGCCCGGACAACGTCGCCTACATGCACTACGAGTGCGAGCTGGTGGCGGTGATCGGCAAGACCGCGCGCAACGTCAAACGCGCCGACGCCCTGGACTACCTGGCCGGTTACACGGTGTGCAATGACTATGCGATCCGCGACTACCTCGAGAATTACTACCGCCCCAACCTTCGCGTGAAAAACCGCGACGCCACCACCCCGGTCGGCCCGTGGATCGTCGACGTGGCCGATGTGCCAGACCCAGGCAACCTGAAATTGCGCACCTGGATCAACGGCGAACTGCGCCAGGAAGGCAGCACGAAAGACATGATTTTCGATATCCCCTACCTCATCGAATACCTGTCCAGCTTCATGACCCTGCAACCGGGCGACATGATCGCCACCGGCACGCCCGAGGGCCTGGCCGATGTGGTACCGGGGGATGAAGTGGTGGTGGAAGTTGAAGGTGTGGGCCGCCTGGTCAACCGTATTGTCAGTGAAACGGAGTTTTTCTCCGCGCGCAAAGAGGCTTGAGCACCATGATCAAACACTGGATCAACGGCCGTGAGGTCGAAAGCAAAGACACCTTTATCAACTACAACCCGGCCACCGGCGAGGCCATCGGTGAAGTGGCCAGCGGCGGTGCCGAAGAAGTCGCGCAGGCCGTGGCGGCGGCCAAGGCCGCGTTCCCCAAGTGGGCCAATACGCCGGCCAAAGAGCGCGCGCGCTTGATGCGCAAGCTGGGCGAGCTGATCGAACAGAACGTGCCACACCTGGCCGAGCTGGAAACCCTGGACACCGGCCTGCCGATCCACCAGACCAAGAATGTGTTGATCCCGCGTGCCTCGCACAACTTCGATTTCTTCGCTGAAGTCTGCACCCGCATGGACGGCCACACCTACCCGGTGGACGACCAGATGCTCAATTACACCCTGTACCAGCCAGTGGGCGTGTGCGGACTGGTGTCGCCCTGGAACGTGCCGTTCATGACCGCCACCTGGAAGACCGCGCCGTGCCTGGCGCTGGGCAATACGGCGGTGTTGAAGATGTCGGAACTGTCGCCGCTGACCGCCAATGAACTGGGGCGCCTGGCGGTGGAAGCCGGGATTCCCAATGGCGTGCTCAATGTGATCCAGGGCTACGGCGCCACCGCCGGTGATGCACTGGTGCGCCACCCGGACGTGCGGGCGATTTCCTTTACCGGCGGCACCGCCACCGGGAAGAAAATCATGCAGAGCGCCGGCCTGAAAAAGTACTCCATGGAACTGGGGGGCAAGTCGCCGGTGCTGATTTTCGAAGACGCCGACCTGGAACGCGCCCTCGACGCCGCACTCTTCACGATCTTCTCCCTCAACGGCGAGCGTTGCACCGCTGGCAGCCGGATCTTTATCCAGGAAAGCGTCTACCCGCAATTTGTCGCCGAATTCGCGGCGCGGGCCAAGCGCCTGATCGTGGGCGACCCCCAGGACCCGAAGACCCAGGTCGGCTCGATGATCACCCAGGCCCATTACGACAAGGTCACCGGCTATATCAAGATCGGTCTGGAGGAAGGCGCCACGCTGCTGGCCGGTGGCCTGGAGCGCCCGGCCAACCTGCCGGCGCACCTGAGCCGCGGCCAGTTTATCCAGCCGACGGTGTTTGCCGACGTGAATAACCGGATGCGCATCGCCCAGGAGGAAATCTTCGGGCCGGTGGTGTGCCTGATTCCGTTCAAGGATGAAGCCGAGGCACTGCAATTGGCCAACGACACCGAATACGGGCTGGCCTCCTACATCTGGACCCAGGACATCGGCAAGGCCCACCGCCTGGCGCGCGGTATCGAAGCGGGCATGGTATTTATCAACAGCCAGAACGTACGGGATTTGCGCCAGCCGTTCGGCGGGGTCAAAGGCTCGGGCACCGGGCGTGAAGGCGGCCAGTACAGCTTCGAAGTGTTTGCCGAGATCAAGAACGTGTGTATTTCCATGGGCAGTCATCACATTCCGCGCTGGGGCGTGTAGCCCAGGCTCAAACAAGCCTCCTGCGGGAGCCGGGCTTGCCCGCGATGCAGGCACCGCGGTCCTTCAGCCGTACCGAGCCGATGCCATCGCAGGCAAGCCAGCCCCCACAGGGACCTCACAGGCCATACAAGAATAATTATTCAGGAGAGTCATCATGGGCGAAGTGGTTCTGGCAGCGAAGATCTGCCACGTACCGTCGATGTACCTGTCGGAACTGCCCGGCAAACATCACGGCTGTCGCGAAGCGGCGATTGCCGGGCACAAGGAAATCGGCCGGCGCGCCCGCGAACTGGGGGCCGACACCGCGGTGGTGTTCGACGTGCACTGGCTGGTCAACAGCGGCTACCACGTCAACTGCGGCGAACAGTTCCAGGGCACCTACACCAGCAACGAACTGCCGCACTTCATCAAGAACATGGACTACGCCTACCCCGGTTGCCCCGAGCTGGGCGAGCTGATCGCCGCCGAAGCCAACCTGGCTGGCGTGCGCAGCATGGCACACAACATCCCGAGCCTGGAGCTGGAATACGGCACCCTGGTGCCCATGCGCTACATGCATATGGGCGTGCCCGACGCAGAAAAATTCAAAGTCATTTCCATCGCTGCCTGGTGCGCCTGGCATCGCCTGGAAGACAGTTTTGCCTTCGGCGCCGCCGTGCGCCGGGCGATTGAAAAGAGCGATCGCAAGGTACTGGTGCTGGCGTCCGGCTCGCTGTCCCATCGGTTCTCGGACGACCGCGAGGCTGAGGCGAATATCCACAACTGGACCCGCGAATTCGACAAGCAGGTGGACCTGCATGTCGTGCAAATGTGGAAGCAAGGCCGCTTCAAGGAGTTCTGCGCCATGTTGCCCGACTACGCCGAACACTGTTTTGGCGAAGGCAAGATGCACGACACCGCCATGCTCCTGGGCCTGCTGGGTGGGCCGGACTATGCCAAGCCGGCCGAGATCATCACGCCGCCGTTCGGCAGTTCGGGCACCGGCCAGATCAACGCGATTTTCCCGCTTTAACCCTGGGAGAGCCCCATGCCGCACTTTATCGCTGAGTACACCGACAACCTCGAACAGCAGGCCGACTTGCCCGGCCTGTTTGAAAAAGTCCACCGCGTGCTGGGCGACAGCGGTGTGTTTCCGCTGGGCGGCATTCGCAGTCGCGGCGTACGCCTGGACACCTGGCGCATGGCCGACGGCAAGCATGACTATGCCTTTGTGCACATGACCCTCAAGGTCGGCCATGGCCGCGACCTGACCACGCGCGAGGCCGTCGCCCAAGCGGTGTTCGCGGTGATCATCGCGCACTTCGCCGAGCTGCAGGCACAGCGCTTGCTCGCGTTGTCGTTCGAGATGATCGAGCTGCACCCGCAGCTCAACTTCAAGCAGAACAATGTGCACGCGTTCCTGAACAACGCGGCGAGCTGAAACGACCCCGGCTCCTACAACTACAAGAAGAACACCATCATGAGCACAGCCCATTCCACTGCAAGCCTGCGGCTTGCCGAGCACGACCGCACCCATCGTTTGGTGACCTGGCGCCTGATGCCCTTGTTGCTGGTGTGTTACCTGTTCGCCCATCTGGACCGCATCAACATCGGCTTTGCCAAGATGCAGATGAGCAGCGACCTGCACTTCAGCGACACCGTGTATGGCTTTGGCGCCGGTCTGTTCTTCATCGCCTATGCACTGTTCGGCGTGCCCAGCAACATTGCCCTGGACCGCGTCGGGCCACGGCGCTGGATCGCCTGCCTGATGGTGGTGTGGGGCCTGCTCTCCACCGGCATGTTGTGGGTGGAGAGCGCGCGCGGGTTCTACGTGCTGCGCTTTCTACTGGGGGTGGCCGAGGCCGGGTTTTTTCCGGGGATCCTGGTATTCCTGAACCGCTGGTACCCGGCGCGCCGTCGCGCCCAGGTCACCGCCTTGTTTGCCATTGCCGTGCCTATGGCCGGGGTGTTGGGCGGGCCGATTTCCGGGGCGATCCTGGAGAACTTCCACGACGTCGGCAGCCTGCGCGGCTGGCAATGGATGTTCCTGATCGAAGGCGCGCCCGTGGTGCTGCTGGGCCTGGTGGTGCTCAAGTGGTTGCCGGACAGTTTCGAGTCGGTGCACTGGCTGACTGCCGAGCAAAAACAGCAACTGCGCACCCAACTGAGCAACGAGGAACAGCGCAAGACCATCACCTCGTTCGGCGGCATCCTGCGTGACCCGCAGGTGTGGCTGCTGGTAGCCGTGTACTTTGCGGTGATGCTGGCGGTCAACACCCTGGCGTTCTGGATGCCCACCCTGATCCACGGCGCCGGCATCGGCCGCGACAGCCAGGTCGGCTTGCTCAGCGCCGTGCCGTACCTGGCCGGTTGCTTCTTTATGCTCGGCTGTGGGCGCTCGTCCGACCGCCACCGCGAGCGCCGCTGGCACCTGTGCGTGCCGTTGCTGATGGCGGCGTTCGGTATCGCCGTGGCGGGCCTGGCGCCCGCCAATGCGCTGCTGGTGATGAGCGGGCTGGTGGTCGCCGGCATGGGCGCCAGTGCCGCCCTGCCGATGTTCTGGCAACTGCCGCCGGCGTTTCTCTCCCACACCACCCAGGCCGCGGGCATCGCCATGATCAGTTCGTTCGGCAGCATCGCGGCGTTCCTCGCGCCCTACCTGATCGGCTGGATGCGCGACGCCACCCAGAGCGCCAGCCTGGCACTGTACGTACTCGCGCTGTTTATCGCCCTCGGTGGCTTGCTGGTGCTGCGCACCCAGGCCGCCATCGTCAACCCAAACTAGAGACCGTTGCCATGCTCGACTCCCAGCAAATCCTCGCGGCCGCCGCCCACCTGGACCGTGCCGAACGCAGCCGCGAACAGGTGCGCCAGTTTTCCCTCGATTACCCCGATATGACGATCGAGGACGCCTACGCCATCCAGCGTGAATGGGTCGCGCAGAAGATCAAGGACGGGCGCACGCTCAAGGGCCACAAGATCGGCCTCACGTCACGGGCCATGCAGGTGTCGTCGAATATCACCGAACCCGATTACGGTGCCCTGCTCGACGACATGTTTTTCGACGAAGGCAGCGACATTCCCTTCGAGCGTTTTATCGTGCCGCGCGTGGAGGTGGAACTGGCTTTCATCCTCGGCAAGCCGCTCAAAGGCCCCAACTGCACGGTGTTCGATGTGCTCGACGCCACCGAATGGGTAATCCCCGCGCTGGAAATCATCGACGCCCGCATCCAGCAGGTCGACCCGCACACCAACGCCACGCGCAAGGTATTCGACACCATCTCCGACAACGCCGCCAACGCCGGTGTGGTGCTCGGTGGCCGTGCGGTGCGCCCCACCGAGATCGACCTGCGCAAAGTGCCGGCGGTACTGTATCGCAATGGCGTGATCGAAGAGTCCGGCGTCTCGGCGGCAGTGCTCAACCACCCGGCCAAGGGCGTGGCGTGGCTGGCCAACAAGCTGGCGCCCTATGACGTCACCCTGCTGCCCGGCCAAGTGATTCTCGGCGGTTCGTTTACCCGCCCGGTGGCGGCCCGCCCTGGCGATACCTTCCACGTCGACTACGACCTGCTCGGCTCGATTGCCTGCCGCTTCGTCTGAACCCAGGAGTGCTGTCATGGACATGCCTGTCAACCGCTTCAAGCAACGCCTGCACAACCACGAAGTACAGATCGGCCTGTGGCTCGGCCTTGCCAACGCCTACTGCGCGGAACTGGCGGCCAACGCCGGTTTCGACTGGCTGCTGATCGACGGCGAACATGCGCCCAACCACCTGCCGGGGATGCTCGCGCAATTACAGGCCATCGCGCCCTACCCCAGCCAGGCGTTGATTCGCCCGGTGATCGGCGACACGGCGCTGATCAAACAACTGCTGGATATCGGCGCCCAGACGCTGCTGGTGCCCATGGTCGAAAACGCTGCCCAGGCCCAAGAACGGGTGCGCGCCCTGCGCTACCCGCCCCAGGGTATTCGCGGGGTCGGCAGCGCCCTGGCCCGCGCCTCGCGCTGGAACAGCATCGCCGATTACCTCGACCAGGCCGACGCGCAGATGTGCCTGCTGGTGCAGATTGAGAATGCCGAGGGCCTGGCCAATCTGGACGCCATTGCCGCCGTCGAAGGCGTGGACGGTGTGTTTATCGGCCCGGCAGATTTGAGCGCGTCCATGGGCCATCGGGGTAACCCGGGGCATCCGCAGGTACAGGCGGCGATTGAGGACGCCATCGTGCGTATCGTCAAGGCGGGTAAGGCCGCAGGGATTCTCAGTGCAGATGAAAATCTCGCACGACGCTATATCGAGTTGGGGGCGACGTTCGTGGCGGTGGGGGTGGATACCACGGTGTTGATGCGGGGGCTGCAAAGCCTGGCCGGGAAGTTCAAAGACGTACCGGTGGCTGCCAATACCGGTGGTGTCTACTGAAATCCATGTGGGAGCTGGCTTGCCTGCTCCCACAGTTGACCGGTGGTGGTTCAGTCACTAGGTCAGCGCTTGATGTTCTTCAAGTCATCCAGCAACCCCAACAAGGTCTGGAATTTCTCTTCGCCAAACTGATCCTGCAAGCGCTGGTAGTTGGCCTCCATGCACTGGCTCATGGACTCAAAACTCGCTTTGCCCTTGTCCGCCAGGGTAATCAGCACCCGGCGCTGGTCCTGTTCGGCCTTTCGCCGGTGCACCATGCCGGCCGCTTCCATGCGCACCAGCACGCCGGTCATGCTCGGCTTGAGGATGCAGGCCAGTTCCGCCAGTTGGTAGATCTCCAACTCTCCATGCTGTTCAAGGATGCGGATGATGCGCCATTGCTGTTCGGTCAGGCCGTGTTCATTCAGGGAAGGACGGAAAAAACTCATCGCGGCCTCACGCGCTTGCAGCAAGGCCAGGGTCAGGGATTGTCGAGGTGTGGACATAGGGCTCAGGGTCACGAAGTATTTAGTTAATAGTTTAACGAAACTCTAACATTCCCGGCCGGCGAGCGCGCTATAACTTGTAGGTGCCCTCGCCCGTGGCGCGCTGAATCAAAAAACCGGGCACGCAGGATCAAGACTTCCAGCCCGCCAGGGGCCCTAATGGAGGCATCCGCTTTAGCGCCTTCCTTCACTTTTTCAGGCTGCGCCATGATCAACATCGAAACCCCCACGTACTACACCGCCACCAAAAAATACAACCTCAGCTTTCCCACCCTGGAACAGGATATCGACGCAGACGTCGTGGTCATCGGCGGCGGCTTTTCCGGGATCAACACGGCCCTTGAGCTGGCGGAAAAAGGCATCACCAACATTGTGGTGCTCGAAGCGCGCTACCTGGGCTTTGGCGGCACGGGCCGCAACGGTGGGCAGATCATGGCGGGCATCGGCCATGACCTGGAGAAGATCAAGAAGGACGTGGGCGAAGACGGGCTGCGCCAAGTGTTCGAGATCAGCGACCTGGGCGCCGACATCATCAAGAACCGCATCGCCAAGTACAACATCGATGCAGACTTTTGCCACGGCTACGGCTACATGGGCTTCAACGCCCGCCAGGAAAAAACCCTGCGCGCCTGGGAGAAAGACTTCAAGTCGATCAACAGCCAGCACGAAATCCGCTTTCTCGGCGGCTCCGATGTGCAGCAGATCATCGGCTCCACCGCCTACACCAGCGCCCTGTTGCACATGGGTGGCGGGCATGTGCACTCGCTGAACCTGCTGCTGGGCGAAGCTACCGCACTGGCCAGCCATGGCGTGAAGATCTTCGAGAACAGCCCGGCGCTGGAAGTCAGCTACGGCGAGCGCATCACCGTGCGCACCGGTCGCGGTTCGGTACGCGCCAGCAAGTTGCTGTGGGCCTGTGACAGCTTTCTCAACAAGCTGGAGCCAGAACTGCACCGCTCGACCATCAACACCTACGCGTTCCAGATGATGACCGAGCCGTTGTCCGAGGAGTTGATCCAGCGCATCAGCCCGATCCGTGGGGCCTACAGCGATATCCGCCCGGTGATCGACTACTACCGCGTGACTAACGAAAACCGCCTGCTGTTCGGCGCCGCGACGCCCCTGGTGGAGCACATTCCCGGCGACCTGAAAGCCTGGAACCGTCACCTGATGCTGAAGATTTTCCCCTACCTCAAGGACGTGAAAATCGACTTGGCCTGGGGCGGCCCGATGGCGTGCAGCCCGAACCTGTTCCCGCAAGTGGGCACCTTGCCGGGGCGCAGCAATGCGTTTTTCGTGCAGGGCTATTCCGGCTTTGGCGTCACGCCCAGCCACATCATCTGCAAGGTACTGGCCGAAGGCATGAGCGAAGGCTCGGCGCGTTATGACCTGGTCAGCTCGATTCACCGCTCCACCATCATCGGCAAGGACGCGATTCGCCCCCTGCTGCTGACGGCGGGCAAATCCTGGCACCAACTTTCCGGCTACTGGAATGGGCGCCGCTAACCCTCTTTTCTCACTCACAGGAACCACTGCCATGCCTCTTACCGCCCTGAAACACAACGTCCAGCTGTCGGAACTCGACGCCTGGGGCACCGTGGCCGACCTCGGCTCGCAAATCCTCGAAGGCGAAGTACGCGCCTTCGGCAAGATGACCTTTGGCGCGCCCACCGATGCGGTCAGCAGTGCGTACTTCGGCACGACCCAGGGCAAGTTCCGCATGGTTTACCCGTTCGCCGAACAGGCCACGATAGTCACCGGCGAAGTGGTGCTGACCGACGAGTCCACCGGCCAATCCACCCGCTACAAGGCCGGTGACAGCTGGTTCGTGACCAAGGGCACGCCCGTGCTGTGGGAAGTGGTCAGCGAGAGTTTCGTCAAACACTACTTCGCCGTCGTGTAAGGGAGGCGTTGCCATGTCGAATTCATCTGACTGGATCACCGTGGGCGCCCTGGCTGAGGGGTTTGCACCCGAGGCGTTCATCCTGCCGAACCTGGCCGACCTGGCCGGCCAGACCTTCACCCTGCACTTTGCCAATGGCTGGCAGATCGAACACCGCTTCGAACAGGAACGCCTGGCCTGGCACGCCGCCGATGGCCACTCCAGCGGCAGCGCCGCCTACCGCGCCAGCTCGATTCGCCCGGGCCTGTACCTGGTGGACTTTATCAAGCACGAGGCCGGGCAAAGCTGGTCGATCAGCCTGGTGCTGGACACACCAAATGCCTCCTTTACCGCGGTGATTGGCCGTATGCCGGAACCAGCAGAGACCCACGAAGGCCTCTACCACCGCGCCCTGGCCGGCAAACCGCTGACCTCGGTACAGGTCGACTTCCTCCACGGCAGCCTCGACCGGCCGTGGCAGGATGGCCACTGCCTGCACGCCCCCACCGACGAGTTGGTCGGCCTGCGCAACCACTATCGCTACAGCCCCAGCGAGGTCTACGAACACATCTACCTCAACCCTCGGTTCTACGCCTGGCAATGCCTTGAGGGCGTGGAGAAAGGCTTGTGCGACACCGACCGCTGCCATTACTACAAGATCGCCGAACAGCTGTACCTGTTCGTGTGGCAGGAGAAGATCGTACCGACCCTCGGCCTGGTGCTGATCGACCTGCAACAGCACCGCAGCGACGGCAAGATCTTCGGCTATGCCGGGGCGTCCTTCGACGCGTTGTCGAACTTCCCGATCAGTTCCTATTGCCAGGTGCTCAACCGCACGGAGTATCCCCGTGACTGAGCCGCGCACGGTGGTGATCACCGGGGCCGGCACCGGCATCGGCGCTGCCTGCGCACGCTTGTACGCACAGGAAGGCGCACGGCTGGTGCTGATCGGTCGGCGTCGTGAGCCCCTGGAACAGATGGCGCAGGACACCGGCGGGCTGATCCTGGTGGGCGATGCCGCCTGCCCGGACACCTGGGACGGCTTTATCCAGCAAATCCGCAGCCACTGCGGGCGCCTCGATGTGCTGCTGGCCTGTGCCGGTGGCCACGGGCTAGGCAGCGCGACCCAGACCAGCCCGGCCACCTGGGAAGGCGCGCTGCGCAGCAACCTCGACAGTGCGTTCTACAGCGCCCGCGCCTGCCTGCCGCTGTTGCAGGAAAGCGCCGGGAACATGGTGCTGATTGGTTCCATCGCCTCATTGGCGGCAGGCCCCGAGGTGTGTGGCTACACCACCGCCAAGCATGCGCTGCTCGGGCTCAACCGCTCGCTGGCCCGTGATTATGGCCCCCATGGCGTGCGCGTGAACGCGGTGTGCCCAGGCTGGGTGCACACGCCGATGGCCGACGCGGAGATGCGGCCGTTGATGGAGGCGTACGGCGAGAGCTTGCAGCAGGCCTATGCACGGGTGTGTGCCGATGTCCCGCTGCGGCGCGCCGCCCGTGCCGACGAGATCGCCAAGGTGTGCCGCTTCCTGACCAGCGACGACGCCTCGATCATTACCGGCGCCACGTTGGTGGCGGACGGTGGGGCCAGCATCGTCGACGTGCCGACGCTGGCGTTTACGCGCCTGGAGCCTGCCCATGACGAATGACCTGGATTTCAGCGGCCAGGTCGTGCTGGTCACCGGCGGCGCCCAGGGCATTGGCCTGGGCATCGTCCAGGCCTTTGCCCAACGCGGTGCGCGGGTGGTGATTGCTGACCGTCTGCTTGAACAGGCTGAAGCCGTGGCTGCCCGGTTGTGCGCACGGGGGCATCAAGTTGAAGCCGTTGGCGTTGACCTGGCGGATGCCAAAGCGGTGTTTGCTTGCGTCCAAGGCTTGGCGCAACTGGATGTACTGGTGCACAACGCCGGGTACTTTCCGCTGACCGCCTTTGCCGACATCACCCCAACGATCCTGGAGCGCACCCTGGCGGTGAACCTGTCGGCGCTGTTCTGGCTGACCCAGGCGGCGTTGCCGAGGTTTCGCGAGCAAGGCCGGGGCTGCGTGCTGGTGACGTCTTCGGTCACCGGCAACCGGGTGGGTTACCCGGGGCTGAGCCACTATGCGGCGTCCAAGGCCGGGGTGAATGGGTTTATCCGCAATGCCGCGCTGGAGCTGGCGCCGTTGAATGTGCGGGTCAACGGCGTGGAGCCCGGCATGATCGCCACTCCGGCGATGGATAACCTGGGCGATGCGGCCGTGAATGACAGCATCGCCCGCCGTGTGCCGCTGGGGCGCCTGGGCGTGGCGGCGGATATTGCCGGGGCGATGGTGTTTCTGGCCTCTGACCTGGCGGGCTATATCACCGGGCAGACGCTGGTGGTGGACGGTGGCGCGACGCTGCCCGAAATCTGAAACCCGATCATTCCCACGCTCTGCGTGGGAATGCATCCTGTGACGCTCCGCGTCACGACTTGGAGCGGGACGCGGAGCGTCCGGGGCGGCGTTCCCACGCGGAGCGTGGGAACGATCACGCTTGCACCGCCTGCAACCGGCTGGAACGAAAATCCTTCGGCGACACCTCGAACTGCTTCTTGAACGACCGACTGAAATGCGCCGAGTCGGTAAAGCCCCATTTGTAGGCAATCGAGGTGATCGACTCACTGCGCAGGAACGGGTTGGTCAAGTCATCCGCACTGCGCTTGAGCCGTGCGCGCTGGATATAGCGGCAGACGCTGTCGTCCTGTTCTTCAAACAGACGGTACAGATGCCGATCGTTCCCACGCTCTGCGTGGGAATGCATCCTGTGACGCTCCGCGTCACGACTTGGAGCGGGACGCGGAGCGTCCGGGGCGGCGTTTCCACGCGGAGCGTGGGAACGATCACGCTTGCACCGCCTGCAACCGGCTGGAACGAAAATCCTTCGGCGATACCTCGAACTGCTTCTTGAACGAGCGGCTGAAGTGCGCCGAGTCGGTAAAGCCCCATTTGTACGCAATCGAGGTGATCGACTCGCTGCGCAGGAACGGGTTGGTCAAGTCATCCGCACTGCGCTTGAGCCGTGCGCGCTAGATATAGCGGCAGACGCTGTCGTCCTGTTCTTCAAACAGACGGTACAGGTGCCGATCGTTCCCACGCTCTGCGTGGGAATGCATCCTGTGACGCTCCGCGTCACGACTTGGAGCGGGACGCGGAGCGTCCGAGGCGGCGTTCCCACGCGGAGCGTGGGAACGATCACGCTTGCACCGCCTGCAACCGGCTGGAACGAAAATCCTTGGGCGATACCTCGAACTGCTTCTTGAACGAGCGGCTGAAATGCGCCGAGTCGGTAAAACCCCACTTGTAGGCAATCGAGGTGATCGACTCACTGCGCAGGAACGGGTTGGTCAAGTCGTCCGCACTGCGCTTGAGCCGTGCGCGCTGGATGTAGCGGCAGACGCTGTCGTCCTGTTCTTCAAACAGACGGTAAAGGTGGCGCACCGAGATATTCAGGCGGTTGGCCAGGCCGATCGGGCTCAGGCCTGGCTGGCTCAGCGACTCATCAATAACCTTCTGCACGTAGCTGCGCAGGTTATTGCCCTGCAACGAGGCGACGCCTTCACAGCGCTCATCGCCCTGCTCCAGCGCCGAGCCCAGCAGCGACACAAAGGCCGCCTGCAGTGCGTCCACTTGCGTGGCATCGTCGTCAGTGTCGTCCTTGCACAGTTGATCCATCAGCACATGCAACATGCGTCCGCAGGCTTTGGTCGAGGAGATCTTGCCGAACGCCCGCGTCTGACCGCCTAGGTGCTTGCACACTTCGGTGCGCGACAAAGACAGCGAAGCATGTTCGATCAGGCCGAAAGGGGTAATTTCAATGGAGCCTACCGAGTCCATCAACAGCATTTCGCCGGGGGCCAGTTGTACGGTCTGGTCGTTCTGAGTGATTTGCGAATAGCCGCTGCGCTGGCTGACCAGGAAACATTCCTGGTCGTTGTCATGGTCGGCTTGGTGCGTCGGGCGTTTGATCAGCCCGGCGTTGGTGCGCAGGATGGCCAAGCCACGCGACAGGTTGTGGATCTCGCCAATAAACAGCGACCGGTTGAAAGCCAGCTGAGTATCGAAGTGGCCGCACGCGGCGCGCAGTTCGCGGTTCCAGCTGTCGAGCCCGTCGGGTGCATGCTGTGGGATGCTCATGGGGTGTCTCCGCAGTGGCGTTATTCTTGTTGTTCTGGGCAATAGTTAACATGTTATCTATATGCACGCAACAACAACCTGTTTGCCCTTTGCAGAAGCACTAATGGTGCCAATCAGAGATTCGACAGTACCCTGTGCAGGCCGACCAATGTGGCGAGCAGATGCTCGCGTTGTGCACGGCTTAGCGCAATGTAGCGCCGAAACGCCGGCATGCGGTTGACCACCTCGCTGCCGCCCATATGCTCCAGGCGAACGCACCATTGCTGGTCGTGCAGCTCGATGCGCAGGCGCTTGAAATCCAGCGGCATTAACGCTTGGAACAACGTGCTGTCAGCCAGCAGACGCGCCTGCAACTCACGGCCCAGTGCCTGATTGCCAGAGCGGCGCCGCACATGAATGCCGCTGCGACGGATCGCGCCGCCATGGTGCACTTCGAAGCTGCCAGCGCCACCCGCTGCCGCGGGAGCGCGCAGGACATATTCGGTCAGCACCAGGTGCATCAACAACTGCGACTCGGTGCGCTCGACAATTTCGAAGGCCACACCGTCCACTTCAAGGGTTGCCAGGCCCAGATCACGCCGCAGGTGGGCCAGGGTCACCCCCGGCCGATACCCACTGGGTGCGCGGTCAGCACGAAACAGCTCAAACAGTTTTTGCCGCAAGGTCGCTATAACTTGCATGGGCGTGCCCCGGTTCGTGATTGAATTCCTTGGCCAACACCTCCTCTACGCAGGCGGGCTTGAAGGGGTTGACCTTCTGCACCACCAGGGTCCAGAACAGCGCGTAGGTGGCCGTCACGCCGAGCATCACGCCAAACGGCACGTAGATGTCCGCCGGGTTCATGCCGGGCGGGGTGATAAACCACATGCCCAACAGGATGCCGATGCTGGAGACGATCTGCGGCAGCGGGAACCACGGCGAGCGATAGGCGCGGGGCAAGTCCGGACGCCGAATGCGCAGGATCACCACCGACAGCGTCACCAACAGGTAGGCAAAACTCCAGGCACACACCGCCGCCAGCACCAGGTGCATGATGTTGTCGGTGTTGCCGCCCAGGTACAGCGCGTGCAGGCACGGGATCAACATGGCCACCAGGATGCACAACAGCGGCGTCTTGAAGCGCGGATGCAGGTAGGTGAACACCTTGGGCAAGGCGCCATCCACTGCCATGCCGTAGAGAATGCGCGGCACGCCGGCCATCAGGGTATTGATGGTCGCAGCGCCAGCGAACAGAAAGCCGATGCCCAGCCACAACGGGCCGATCTGCCCCATCACCTGTTCGGCGAACCGGGGAATGGCCATGGGTGTGTCCAACAGGTGCACCCCCGAAGCTGCGTCGAGCACCACGTTCTCCACCTGGCGTTTCATCGCCGCGCCATAGATGAACATGCAGGTGGCCACGCCCATCAGCCCGAGCATCATCGCCCGTGGCATCACCTTGGCCGATTGGCGCAGGTCCGGCGCCAGCGGGGTGACGAACTCGCAGCCCACGAACATGAACATCGCCATGCCCACCAGCGACAGCACGGTAACCAGATCGGTGCCCACCAACGACTCGCCGAACCAGCCCTCCAACTGCACCGCCGGCGCGGCGATCAGGCCCAGTACGCCGAACACCATCAGGGTGGTCCACATGCCGAAGGTCAGGATGATCTCGGCGCGGCCAAATGCGCTGACGCCAAAAGCATTCAGCACGCCGAACACCAGTACGAAACCGACGCCCAGCAACCACGAGCCGCCGGCCGACTCTGCCAGGGTATTGAGGTGTTCGAAGTTCACCAGGGCCATGACCCCGGCGAGGATAGTTTCGGCGGTGCCGGCGAACACATGCACGATCAGGTAGGCCGACAAGGTCCCGGTGATCGCAAAGAACCTACCCATGCCACAGTTGATGTAGTCGTACACCGAACCGGTGGTAGGCAGTATCGACGCGGCCTCGGCGAAGGTGGTGGCCTGGGCCAGCATCATCACCACGGCGAGCAGCATCGCCAGGGCAAAGGCGCTGCCGCCGATGCCGAAACCCATGGTGGCGGTGAGGATCACCGGGCTGGCCATGATCAGGCCGATGGTGCTGGCCAACGCAGTGGGAAAACCTACCGTGCCCCGGTTGAGGTGTGCGGTGAGTCGGTCGTTGATCGACATGGAGGGGTCCTCGAAGCGGTTTTTTTTAATGTGTCGGCACTCTGCGCCCCACTCCCGTTGATCGTCTTGCCCCTGTCTGCCGCCGGTTTTGTTGCTGCCTGCCAGGGCGTGTGGCCTGGCGGCCAGAGTCAATTGCCTGGCACGCAGGGAAAAGACTTGGCCTCATACCGCTCGCCCTAATGCGCCCTCACTCTTAACCAAGATGGGGTCAATAACAATGGAGCACACACTGAAAAACCGCCGCCTGCGCCAGACGGTCGGCCTGGGCGTGGCACTGCTGGTGGGCCAGGCGCAGGCCATCGAGTTGTATGCAGACGCCGACACTCAGGTCACCGGCAACTTCCTCGCCGTGTACGGTATGTTCAATAGCCCGAAGAACTACGATGGGCGCAGCGGCGGCTCCACCTGGCGTGAGGCGTTCATCAAGTACGGCCTGAGCGTTGACCAGAGCCTGGGCAACCTGGGCGGTGTGTATGGCACGGCCAACCTGGTGAGTTCCGGTACCTGGGGCGATGGCGATGCGGCCGGGTTGACCAACGGCACCGAGCGCACCACCAAGTTTGACGAAGCCTTCGCCGGCTGGCGGTCCGGGGAGCTGTTCCCGGTGTTGGGCAAGGACGGTGTGGACCTGTCGTTTGGCCGCCAGATCATCATGTTGGGCGACGGTTTTATCCTTAACGACGACGGCCCCAACCTGGGCAACGGTGTGGGCGACGGCGAGTTCAATCGCGGCGGCGCCTACTACATCGCCGCACGCCATGCCTTCGATAAGACGGCGGTGATTCGCCTGGGTGGCAAGGACGGCGTGCATGGCAGCCTGATGTGGATCAAATCCGACAACCGCGCCCAAGCCCTCACCGAAATGGCCGCCGGCACCCTGGAATACAGTGCCGCGCCGGGCACCCTGGGGTTGACCTATATTCACGGCATCGATGTGGATGAGCGCTTCGCCACAGACCTGCAGCGCCAGCGCAAAGGCATGAACCTCTACAGCCTGCGCGGCACCGGCAATGCCGGTATCGACAACGCGCACTTCGCCTTCGAACTGGCGCGCCAAAGCCGTCGCGACGGCCAGGAAAATGCCGGCTACGCCGAAGCCGGTTACACCTTCACCAACCTGCCGTGGTCACCGGACCTGACCTACCGCTACGCCCGTTATTCGAAGAACTGGGACGGCATGTTCTCAGGCTTCAACCGTGGCTACGGCACCTGGGTGCAGGGCGAAGTAGCGGGCAACTATTCCGGCCCCTTCAACAGCAACACCGCCGTGCAGCACGTGGCGCTCAAGGTCAAGCCACTGGAGAACGTCACGCTTGGGGCGCTGTTCTTCGACTACAACACCGTCAGCACCCGCGGCCAATTGAACCTGGATGGCCGCGAACTGGACCTGTATGCCGAATGGGCCGTCAACGAGCACCTGATCATCACGCCGCTGCTCGGCCTGTACAAACCGAATAAATCAGCCGAAAACGGCGGCAATCAGATCGGCGGCAACGGCACCAATGTCTACAGCCAACTGGTGGTCGCCGTGCCGTTCTAAACCGCCTCGGGCGCGCACGGAGGCAGCGCCCTGACCTCGGCATAGGCGCCCTGATGATAGAGCAGCGGCGCACGGCCAAAATCATCAAAGGCCACCACCTTGCCGATCATGATCCAATGGTCGCCGCCGTCCACCTGCTGGTATTTCTCACAGTGAAAACGCGCCGAGCAATCGGCGAATACCGGCGAGCCACCCTCTCCCGGCTCGTATTCGATCAGGGCGAAGCGGTCTTCACGGGGGCGCGCGAAATTGTTGGATAGATGCACCTGGTCCGCCGCCAACACATTCACGGCAAAGTGGCTGGCCTCCTCGAACACGGCATGGCTGTTGGAGCGCTTGTCGATGCTCCACAGCACCAGCGGCGGGTCGAGGGATACCGAGTTGAAACTGTTGGCCGTCACGCCCACCTTGCGCCCGGAGACGGTGGCGGCGGTGACCACGGTCACGCCAGTGGCAAAATTGCCCAAGGCGCGACGAAAGGCCCGTGGGTCGAATACGTCAGACATGCAAGACTCCCGGGTGGCCTCTATGGGCCGCCCTGATTGTTGTAGGGAAAACGCAGCTACACCATGCTCGGGTCGGGTTCCAGGCCCATCAGCTCACGGCCAAGGATCTGCGCGCACACGTCATAGTCGGTGTAGGCATGCGCGCCGGTCATGTGGGCATCGCGGAACAGGCGCTGCATTTCGTTGTGTTCGAACCAGGCATTGCCACCGGCGGCGGCGAACAGGCGGTCTACCGCTTCGATGCACATCTTGGTGGCGTAGGCCTGGTTGGTGCGCCAGAACGCCAGGGTTTCTCGCGCTGGGTAGCGGTGGGCGGCGCTGTGTTCGGCGTGGTCTTGCCAGGTCTTCTCCAAAAACGCCCGAGCAGCGGCCACCTGGTGGGTGGACTCGGCCAGGCGCATCAGCGCCGGGGTCGCTGCGCCGACGGCGGCACCGGTGTAGGCGCGCACACGGTTTTTGGTTTTTTCGCGGAACACCTCCAGCATGCGCTCGGCCACGCCGAGGCTGACGGTGGAAAAACCACTGGCGAAATACGGCCGGTACGGCGCGTAGAAAATCTGGCTGTCTGGGTAGAGACCAAAGCCTGCGGACTTGCCTTCCATCATGTCCTTGGCCTTCTGGATCCGGTGCTCAGGCACCCAGGCGTTGTCGATGATCAGGGTCTTGGTGCCACTGCCTTTCATGCCGGCCGCGAACCAGTCATCGCGGATCTGATAGTCACTGCGCGGCAGCACGGCAAAGCAGTAATCCTGGGTACCTTCGGCATTCTGGCGACGGCAGCCGACAATCGCCCACTCGCCATGGTCACAGCCGCTGCTCCAGCCCATCTCGCCACTGAAGTACACGCCACCCTCGCCCTCGGTCACCCGGCCGAACGGCGCAATACTGCTGCTGGCCGTGGCATCCGGGTTGGCGCCCCAGATCTCCTCCTGCAACTGCGCCGAGAACAGCGCCAGTTGATGGCTGTGGGTACACAACAAACTCATGGCCCAGGCGGTGCTGGCGCAACTGCCGGCGAGCAAGGCGATGCAGTCGGCGAATTCGGGCAGCGACAGCTCCAGGCCGCCAAAGGCCTTGGGCTGGAAGGCGCGGTGCAGGCCGATGCTTTTGAGCAGCGCGATATTCTCATCCGGCACCTGGCGCAGCTGTTCGGCACGGCTGGCGTTCGCGGCAATGGCAGGCAGAAGAGGCTTGAGGTCTTCGAGGAGCGGGTTTGGCTTTTTCATGGACGGCCCTGCTTATTATTGGAAGTCCGGCAGGCGCTCCGAATCGTGGAACGGCGCGGGATGCAGGGCCAGTATCGAACGGCTTGCGCCGGCACAACATGCACGTTCGGCAGGCAAGGTTGTACTTTTCACAGGCACGGCAGGCACAGGCATAAAACCTGGCAGGCACAGTCAAGCCGCGTACCTGCGCGTTGGTTAACCTCGGGGTTTCTTTTGTGAACTGCCAGGAACCTGCCATGAGCGATATCCCGCTGCTGCCTCACGTCGAAGCCTTTTTGCGTCGCCGTCATGGGCTGTTTATCGACGGCGCCAGTGTGCGCAGCCACGCCGATGCACGCCTGAGCGTGACCAACCCCGCCACCGGCCAGGTGATCGCCGACGTGGCCGACGCAGACCTGGCGGATATCGACGCCGCGGTCGCTTGCGCCAACCGTGGTTTCCAGCTGTGGTCCCAGACCGCTCCCGCCATCCGTGGCAACGTGCTGCTGAAACTGGCCGACCTGCTGGAACACCATCGCGAAGAACTGGCGCAGATCGAAACCTGCCAGTCGGGAAAAATCATCCAGATTTCCCGCGCCTTTGAGGTCGACCAGGCCGCGCACTTCCTGCGCTACTACGCAGGCTGGGCCACCAAGCTCAGCGGCCAGACCCTCACGCCGTCGCTGCCTTCGTTCAATGGCGAGCGCTACACCGCCTTCACCTTGCGCGAACCGGTGGGCGTGGTGGTGGGCATTGTGCCGTGGAATTTCTCGACCATGATCGCCATCTGGAAGCTCGCCTCGGCACTGGTGACCGGTTGCAGCATCATCATCAAGCCCAGCGAATTCACACCGCTGACCCTGCTGCGCATCGCCGAACTGGCCATCGACGCCGGATTGCCGGCGGGGGTGCTCAACGTGCTGACCGGCGGCGGCCAAGTCGGCAAGGGGCTGGTGGAACACCCCGGCACGCACAAGGTGTCCTTCACCGGCTCAGTGCCCACCGGTATTGCAGTAGGCCGCAGTGCCATGGGCGCCGGGCTGACCCGCGCGACCCTGGAACTGGGTGGCAAGAACGCCGCCGGCTTCCTGCGCGACATGGATGTAGACAAAGCGGTGGATGGCATTATCGAAGCGGGTTTCCTGCACTCGGGGCAAATCTGCGCAGCGGCCGAGCGCTTCTTCGTGCACCGCTCACAGATCGATGCCGTGCTGGAAAAACTCAAGGCACGTCTCAGCCGCCTGACCATCGGCTCACCCCTGGATGACCACACCGACTTCGGCCCCGTGACCCACCAGCAACACCAACACAAACTGCTCGGCTACTTCAACCAGGCCCGCGCCGAAAACAACACGATCATCCACGGCGGCCACCTCATCGACCGCCCCGGCTGCTACGTTGAACCCACCGTGATCCTCGCCAACCACCTGCACGACACCCTGCTCAACGAGGAGACCTTCGGCCCCATCGCCACCTTCCTGCCCTACGACGATGAAGACGAACTACTGACCATGATGAACCACGGGCCCTACGGGTTGAGCGCCAGCCTGTGGACCAATGACCTGGGCAAGGCCCTGCGCATGATCCCGGCCGTCAAGGCCGGCACCCTGTGGGTGAACATGCACACCTTGCTCGACCCGGCAGTGCCGTTTGGTGGCAGCCGGTCTTCGGGATTAGGGCGGGAGTTTGGCAGTGCGTTCATTGAGGACTACACCGAGCTTAAGTCGGTGATGGTTCGGTATTAAGGGCTGAGTGCCGACGACCGGAATCAGGGCGCAGGTTTGGCGGGTGGGCCACGAAACAGGTTCCTGGAAATGATGTCGGCCTTCAGCATCTTGAGTTGCAGATGACGATTCACTGCGCCAACCCCTTCCATATAACGGGTGACATGGCGCTTCCACGTATCGACCAACACGAAGGGCGCCAAGCCAATTGCAACAAACGGAAAAATAACCAAACCGAAAAGAATTTTCATAAGTTCCAAGCACCCTTGCAACAAATTCACAGGGCCCAAGGATTTTTCATAATGCAATTTCTTGGTCAACACGTCGGAAATCAGGTTCGTGCCGATGGCGGCGGTTACAAACGGGAAAACAAAGAGGAACAGGTTGGAGCGGTGTTTCACCTGGTCAAACAGAGCACCGCTGATTTTGCCTTTTTCGTGCAGTGACTGCGCCAGCCCATTGAATGCGTCGATGGAGACCACGGCACACGCGGCAATCGAAATCAGCGCAACGCCGGTCGCCACGACAACCTGCGGCGTGGTGTCTTTGTCCAGAATGAAGCCAATCACCGCCATCACCAACACAAAGGCCATCACCAAAAAGCCCAGTTGCACATCCAAGCCAAACAACAATTCGTAATTCATCCATGAACCTCTCTATCAACACTAATTAAAATAACCAGCTGTCACTGATAAGGAATCAAGTGATCGTGCTCCAGATCCCGCATCAACTCGCTCAACATCTCGCTTTCGCTGCGGGGCTCGGTCATGGGGATGTACCAGGTCGTAGCTGTCCAACCACCACGCTTGTAAGCATAGGTTTTGAGCAGTTGCCCGTCCTTGAACAGCGAGCCGTGCAACTGGCGCTCGTAGGTGTAGGGCACTGGCAGGGTCAACAGCGTCAACGCGCCAAGTATCGCCGGGAGCGCACCGGCCCCTTTACCGCCGCGTTGATCGACCAACAAGCTGTAGCCCGTCTTGCTGAAACCGCCATCCATAAAACTGAAGGCACCTGTGTCACGCAACAACTGGATAACTTCGCGTTGCGTCTGCTGTTCAAACCTCGACACGGGCGACGGCATCGTGACACTCATCGGCACGTAGGCACGCTCTGCCTTGTAATCCAACGGTTTGAGGGCGGTACCGCAACCACCGAGCAACAGCACGGCGGCCAGTAACGTAGTCCTGATCATTGTGCGTGCTCTTCGGGCAGCAGCCCGTCGCGCTGTACATCTTCGGCAAAAGCCCGTGCAACACGGTGACCGCTCTGTAGCTCCATCCCGCCAGGGCCATCCAGCAGCCAGGAATATTTGTGGGTGACGTTGCGGTAGCTGTACTGCTTGAGCTGCTTCCCATTGTGCTGCAGGGAGAACTCGGTGGTGGTGTCAATGCTCACGGACAGGGGCAGCAGAAACAGAGTTGCCGCGCTCAGCAGTACCACCGGGAAAGGCGGCATATCACGCTGAACGTTGTAGCGCACCCACACCGAGTAATCGTCCGCGTTGCCCCGGCCGCTTTCGACACTGCGAAACACCCCAGTCTCACGCAATTGGTTACGAATTTGTGCTGCATTAAGCGGGTCATCGATCATGACGTGGATCGGCTTGAGATATTCCTTGCCATCCGGCAATGCACGCTCAGGAAGCGTATGGGTGGTTGCACACCCGGTCAGCAGCGCCAGGGCGCTGAACGTAATAAAACGGTTCATGGGCGTGTCTCGTGAAGGATGTTCTGGCCCGCCCCGGATGGCAGCGGCGCGATGATATAAGGGTCGGCGCTGCGATAATCCAGCGGCAACAACTCCAGAGCCGGCAGGCCCGCAACAGAGTGCCGCGCTAGCGGCTCATCGCGTGCTTGCTGGTCGCGCCAGCGGAAGGCACACAGCGAAGCGCCAAGGCATAACGAGCGAAATTCACCGAGGTAATAGGCGTTGCCGGCCTTCAGGCGCAGTGGCAGGTTGAATTTCTCTCGCGCCTGCACCGAGGTGTAGGTCGTCCCCAGAGGGGGTGAATAACTGCTGGAGAAAAACTGAAAATCATAGAACTCATAATCCCCAGGCTTGAGCGCCAACACGAATACACTGGCGGCACCGGCCGCATCCTTCACATCCTGAGGTGTTTGCCGACCGACGCCCACCCAGATCGCTGCGGCGCCAAACTCGGAACCGCGCTTGCGAAACAGTAAACGCTGATTAGGCGCAGGAGATGCGCTAAGGCTCTGCGGGCCGATTGATCCGACTACATAAGCGACCGGGTCCTGGGGGCCAGGTTGCAACGGCTGGCTAACCAGCGACGCAGACTGAGTACCGCAACCTGCCAGGGCTGCCGTAATCAAGAACAAGGCCAAAGGCCGAGAGAAGTGAGACATATCGAACCCTGAACGCAGGCATAAAAATAAACGGCAGGCGTCAGGAAAAATATGGGATGAGCCTTCCTGGCGCTGCGCCTCGCGTCACTGCGAGGGGGGCGAATGGTACGGGGGGAATCGCGGTTTGACTACAGATGATCAGCAGCATTTGTCAGCGCTCGGTGAAAGCCACTCATATCACCGCCTCCGCCTCAATCTCAATCAACCACTGCGGCAACGACAACCCGCTGACGATAATCCACGAAGACGGTGGCGGGTTGTGCGGGAAGCGCTCAAGTAGCGCATGGGCGATCGACGCTTGCTGCTCACGGGCAGACTCGACGATATACAGCCGCAGCATGATCACATGAGACAGGTCGCCACCGACCTCGGCCAGCACCTTTTCGATATTGTCCAACGCTGCGGCGGTCTGTTCGGCGATGCCGGGGCCGACCGTGTGCTCTTGAGCATCTACCCCCACCTGCCCCGACAGCATGATTCGCCGGCCCTCTGGCACTTCCATGGCCTGGCTGAAACCGTACTGCAGGGAGTTGAATACCGTCGTGGGATTAATAACCTTTCGTTGCATGACCAATCCTTGTTGTCAGTAGGAAAACAAGGCTAACCCAAAGGAATCGCTAAGGATGATGGTTCAACATCCAGCAACATGTTCGTGGGTGAAGCGCTGAACCTTGAGTGCCCGGCGGCCTGATGAAAACGCGCAAACCCGCCAGGCAATGACATTCCCCTGTGGGAGCCGTCGAGCTTTAGCGAGGCCGCGATAGCGGTGGGTCAGGCAATGAGTATGTTGACAGTGCCGCCGCCATCGCAGCCTCGCTAAAGCTCGACAGCTCCCACATTGGATCGGCTGTGTCTCAGTAGATAGTGATCCATGCTGGAACTTCACTGCTATCATCCAGCCACTACTTATGACATGGAGGTCGCTATGCACCAGGTAACAACCCTCGCTTGCTTACTGGTATGCGGCGCCCTCACCGGCTGCAGTATCACGCAAACCGTCACCCCCGTTCCCTCCTCAACTGTTCACTCGCCCGAAATCTGCATGATTCCCGCCGCAGGCTTGCGTGAAGGCTTCAATACGACTTACACCGCTCAATTACGCAGTAAGGGCTTTCAACCCCGCGAGTTGCCGCCAGGCGCCCCGCCCGCCAGTTGCGCGCTGTCGACCACTTATATCGGTACATGGAGCTGGGACATGGCGCTGTACATGAGCTTCGCCGATATTCAGGTGTTCGAGAACGGTCGAAGGGTCGGACAGGCGTTGTATGACTCAACTTCGGGTGGCGCCCGAATGGGCAAGTTCATCGACGCGCAAAGCAAAATCATCGAGATGACCAGTCAGCTGTTTCCCAATGCTGATTACGGCATGACTCGACGTCAGGCTGACCTTCTTCCCTAGAGCGAGCTCATCCACCTGCCTGCGCCACACTTCATACCACCTTCTGTAGGAGCGAGCTTGCTCGCGAAAAACCCACAGGCGCCGCACTTACTCAGGAAGCACGCGTTATCGTTGACGTTTTTCGCGAGCAAGCTCGCTCCTACATGGCATTATCGTGCCAGGCTACCAGGTGCCCATCGCCAGGCTGTGCGGTGAAAATTCAGCGAATTGCCAACGCAAGGCCAACGCTGCCGGGCGGCGGACCACATGTTCCACCGTCACCGTCCACAAGCGCTGCGCGCCTTCGAACTCAGCTACTTGCGGCCCGCTCAGGATCAACGAAGTACGCCCGGCCACTTGCAGCACGTCACCCGTCTCAAAATCAACAAACAACAACCCCGCCACCGGGTTGGCGTGCAGGTTGCCGAGGGTGTTGAAGAACAGGTTGCCGGCAAAATCCGGGATGGTCAGTACGTTACCTTCCACGCGCACAAATCCCGTATTGCCGCCTCGGTGGGAGACGTCTACCGAACGTTCGCCGTGCAGTTCGACGTAGCTGGCGACGAAGAAAGTGTCGGCGTGGCGGATCAGCGCTTGAGCCGCATCGTCCAGGCGGTTGCTGCGCTCGGCCAGGTTGCCGGGTTTGCGTGCAATGCCAGCGACGGGCCGCAGTTGGATGTACTTGGGGCAATTGCCGAAGGTGTGCACTACGTCCACAGTAAAGCCCTCATCCTCAAGCGATCCGATCCGGCCATTCATGCGATTGCGGCGGCGGGTGTTGAGGTCGATGCCCAGCAGGCCGATCGCCGCGCCATCCGTTATCCCAGCCCAGGCGGGATCGCTTTTGGCGGGCAGGCTGTCGATCTGCAGCGTGTGTGGGTCCGGTGAATGCGCAAACCCTGGAGCGCCTTCCAGCATCGTTGCCCAGGGGATGCCTTGTTCGTCCACCACACCCGCGATCAAGTACGGCAGCAGCGGATAAAAATCGCGGTGCTGCTCAGGCAGATGATCACGAATGACCTTAGGCCCGATCATGGCCATGCGTTCAGAGACGCCGGCACTTTCCTGCATGTGTCGTTCGCCGACATGCCAAGGGGTTGGTTCAATCGAGTGCATGGCGCTCACCTCCGGTTAGATACTGAAGATGCTGCACCCACACCGCGATGGAGAGAATGCCCACCCTGGGCAATCCACTATTACGCCAACTGAAACGCCGGATGCTCGCGCAACGCGGTGACGCAGTAGTCGACAAAGCTGCGCACGCGCATCGACGCATGACGACCTTCGCGGTAAACCACATACACCGGCTGCGGCGGCAACTCGAAGGTAGGCAACAGACGCTGCAACTGGCCGCTCGCCAGGTGTTCGTGCAGGGGGTAACTCAAGGCTCGAATCACGCCCGCCCCCTGCACCGCCGCATTGATCGCACCTTGGACAGTGGCGCAACGCAGCCGGGCGCGAGCCTTGAGGGTGTAATGCGGGAAATCCCAGTGCACCGGGTCGGCGCTGGCAATCAGATGATGCTGCTTGAGGTCGGCCGGATGTCGGGGTTCGCCCCGGTTCGCCAAGTAAGCGGGGCTGGCGCAAAGGACAGTGCCCACCTGCCCGACCTGCCGCGCAATCAGCGACGAACTGGGCAATTCGCCGACCAGCACCGCCACATCCAGCCCTTCTACGTGCAGGTTAGGGAAATAATCGTGGTAGTGCGCGATGACACGCACCGCCGGGTAGCGATCCGCATAGCCGGCCAACAACGGCGCCATGACATAGCGGCTGAACAGCAACGGCAGGAATATCCGCAGGTCGCCCTGGGCCTGCACATGCAAACCGTTGGCCGAAGCCTCGGCCGCGTCCACCGCTGCCAGCAGACGCACACAGTCGGCAAGGTAAGCCTGGCCTGCATCGGTCAGGCTGACCCCACGGGTGCTGCGTTGCAGCAAAACCACGCGCAGGCGTGCCTCAAGGCGCGCAACCGCTCGTACCAGCGTCGGGCCGGAGACCTGCGCATGGCGCGCCGCCGACGCCAGGCTGGGTTGCCCGGCCAGCGCGGCAAACAGCTGCATATCGCGAAAACGCTCCATCAGGCGCGCTGCTTCGTCGCCGCGTTCAGGGCCGGGTCCTGCCCGAGGCGATGGCTGAGGAAATCCACAAACGTATTGACCTTGGCCGGTATGCGGCCGTTTTGCTGGAACACCACGTGGATCGGCAGCGGCGCCGGTTCGAAATCCTCCAGCACCAGCTCCAACTCACCCGCCGCCACCGCTGCCGCGACTTGGTAAGACAGCACCCGCGTCATGCCCCAGCCCAGGCGGGCCAGGTTGATCGCGGCATTGTTGGCGGTGACCACCAGGCGTGGCTCGATCGGTACCTTCAGCGGCTGGCCGGCGTCGATGAATGTCCACTCACTGACCAGTTGGCTGGACGATGAGGTGACGAGCTTGGCCTCACGCAACTGCTCGGGGCGCTGGGGCCGCCCGTGTTGGTCAAGATAAGCCGGCGATGCGCACACCACCCGGCGTACTTCGCCGACCTTGATCGTTTGCTGCAAGGATGGCTGCAGGTGGCCGATACGCACCGCCACGTCAACACCTTCGTCGGTCATATTGACCACCCTATCGACCAGCAAGGCGTTGATACTCACCAAGGGAAAACGGTCCAGATAATCCCCCAGTACCGGCGCCACATACAACTCGCCAAACAGTACCGGTGCGGTCACCGTCAACTGGCCGCCCGGGATGGAGTAACTGCCCGCCGCCGCTTCCTCGGCTTCGTCCAGCTCGGCAAGGATGCGTCGGCAGTCTTCCAGGTAACGCTGGCCGGCTTCGGTCAAGTGCAGGCTGCGGGTGGTGCGCGCCAACAACTGGGTGCCGATGCGTTGTTCCATGGCGGCAATGGCGCGGGTCACGCTGGGCGGCGAGGTGTTCAGGCGCCGTGCGGCAGCCGCAAACCCCTCCTCCTCGGCCACGGCCAGGAACACCTGCATTTCATGAAATCGGTCCATCGGCGCCCCTTGGTTGTTATTGCGATTGCAGCCCCACCGCCGTGCGCGGCATGCCAACGAAACCCGGCAGTGCTTCGATGCTGGCGAGCCAGGCGCGCACCTTAGGGTAGTCGGCCAGGGACACATTGCCTTCCGGCGCGTGGGCCACATAGGTGTAGAAGGCGATATCGGCAATGCTGGGCTGTTCACTGGCGAGGAAACGGCTCTGGCTCAGTTGCTGCTCCATCACGCTAAGCAAGGCATGGGCACGGTTGATTGCGCCGACAGTGTCCACCTCGGCGCCAAACACCGTGGCCAAGCGCGCCGTGGCAGGCCCGGCATGGAGTGGGCCGGCGGCGGCCGAGAGCCAACGCTGCACCTTGGCTTGCCCGACAAGGTCGCTCGGCAGCCATTGGCCGCTGCCATAGGTGCTGGCCAGGTAAATCAGGATCGCATTGGAGTCGGCCAGTACCGTGCCGCCGTCATCAATCACCGGCACCTGGCCAAAGCTGTTCAGGGTGGTGAGGAACTCAGGCGTTTTATGCGCGCCTTGCTTGAGGTCCACCAGGATAAATTCACTCGCCAGCCCCAGCAGGGACAACATCAGCTCGACCCGGTGGGAGTGGCCGGACAGGGGAAAACCATAGAGTTTGATCGCAGGCTGGGTCATGACAGGCTCCAAATGAGTGGGTATCGACGCCAGGGATGTTCTACCGCTGCCCTGTCTGGCGGAATGACCAGGATTCACAATCCAGCATTTCATCCAGCGAAACAATCTTCATTGACGTCATGCCAAGACGGGCGCGAGGATTTCACGAAAAAATTCAAACTATCGCCGCCCCCATCGTTCACACCTTCACGTGCAACGTTAAGTAGGAGGCAACATGCAGTATCGACAACTGGGTCATTCCGGCCTGCTGGTATCGGAAATCATCCTTGGCACCGTCCCTTTTGGCGGTCGCGCAGAATTTGAAAAATGCGGTGCGGTGGATGTGCCCCTGGCCAAGCGCATGTTCGATATGGCGTTCGACGCCGGGGTGAATATGGTCGACACCGCTGACCTCTATTCCCACGGCCTGGCCGAAGAAGTGGTGGGCAAGGCGCTGGGCGACAAGCGTCACGACATTCTGCTGGCCACCAAGGGCCGCAGCCCGGTGGACGACAACCCCAACAACTCCGGCTCATCGCGCTACCACTTGATCCGCGCGTGCGAAGCCAGCCTCAAGCGCCTGGGTACCGACCACATCGACTTGTACCAACTGCACAACTGGGACGGCATGACGCCAATCGAAGAGACCCTGGAAGCCCTGCGCCTGTTGGTGGGTTCGGGCAAGATCCGCTATTTCGGCACCAGCAACTTCACCGCCTGGCAGATGATGAAAACCCTGGGCAAGGCTGAACTGCACGGCATGCTCAAGCCGATTACCCAGCAGATCTACTACACCCCGGAATCCCGCGAGGCCGAGTACGAGTTGCTGCCGTTGGCCCTGGACCAGCAGGTCGGCACTTTGGTGTGGGGCCCGATGGGCGAAGGCTTGCTGACCGGCACAACCCGACGCGGGCACAAGCCACCGGCCAATACCCGCCAGGGCAGCGGTTGGCCGGAACCCTACGTCCACGACCAGGAACGTGCGCTGGACATTATCGAGACCCTCGCCGCCGTCGGCGATGAACACGGCGTCTCGGTCGCCCGCACCTGCCTGGCCTGGCTCAAGGATCGCCCGGGGATCACCTCGCTGATTGTCGGCGCCCGTACGGAAGCACACCTGCGCGATAACCTGGCGGCCACCGAACTGAAACTCACCGACGAGCAGTCGGCGCGCATCGAAGCCGTCACTCGCCGTCAGCCGTTGTACCCCTACTGGCACCGCTTCACCGCCGGGATTGATCGTTTTGATCCAGCGGAGCAACCCTTCCTGGCCGAGCATCAAAAAACCCTGGATGCGCGCCAGGACAAATAAAACAGCACCTGCCCCAATGTCGATGAATTAAGCGAACGCAATCCCCAAAGCAACGAAAATCCTATGTGGGAGCTGCGCTTGACTGAGTGGCATTGGGGCAAGCCCACATTTTCAGGGTTGCACCGAACGGCAATGCTGCCTATATTTCCCGCCTGGCGCTCTCTACGCCACCTTCCGCGGAAAGGGCTGCGCCCAAGACATCCCAGCTCCACCACATTTCTACGACTCCCAACCTTGAAGCGGAAAAGGTTTGTGCAAGGAGCTCGTATGTCGCAACGCCCTTTAGCCTCCACTACCAATGGCCGCCTCAACCTTGAGCAGCAGCGCAAGCGCGCCAAGGAACTGTTGTCGCACCTGAAAAAACTAGACCCCAGCGCCACCTTGGCCCAGGCCCAATGGCAGGTCGCCAGGCAATTGGGTTTTGCCAGTTGGCCCAAGCTCAAGGCGCATATCGATGCCCTGGACTTTGCTGCGCGCCACCCCGGTTTCGAGGCCAGCGACGAGGCACGTACTCACCATTGGCGCTGTGGCAATGACATTGCCCACAGCTTGCAGGTGGCTGGGTTCAAGGGCCGCTTCCAGATGCTCAGCGACCCACTGTGCATGGGCCCCGTACGCAATCTTCCCAGCGCCGAATTCCGCCGCCTGCGCAGCGCTTTTATCAGCCAGACTTTTGCCTTGACCCCTGCTGATGTAAACCTGCGCGTTGACGGGGAATACACCCAATTGGACGCACTGGCCGGCGCCGAACATAGCGTGTTGTGGTGTGAAGCGGATGCCTATGACCAATTGTTCCTGATTCGCGCACTCTCAAGTCTTGAACGCACGCCGAAAAAACTTGAGCTGATCGAGGTCGACCGCATACCGGGCGTCGAACGGTTTATCGGGATCGGGCAACTGGCGCCCGACGTGCTTGCCTGGCTATGGCCGCAGCGACGCTTGATCGACGACACGGCGGTGCACCTGGCCAAACAAGCCTGGTCGGCTTATTGCGACTCCTCGCCGACCAAGCTGGCAGAACTGGCCCGTACCGCTCACCCGAGCCTGCCGCTGCTTGCACCGGCGCTACGCCGCCAATTGCAGGAGTTGCCAGGAATTGAGGATGGCCTCTCACTGACCGAGCGCTTGGCGCTGAGGTATATCGCCGAAAGCGGGCCAGTGGCGTTTGCCCGGGTCTTCGCAGAGTTGATGGCCAGGCGCGAACCCCTGCCGTTCCTTGGCGACCTGATGTTTCATGCGCTGATGCGGCCGTTGATCGATGGCGAGCAGCCGTTGCTGGTGGAAACAGAGAGGGATCAACCATGGCCTAAGCGCCCCTTGGCGTTGACGCCACTGGGGCAGGCTGTATTGAACGGCGACACCAACTGGATGGACCACGCCAGCCATGAGCGTTGGGTCGGCGGTGTGTGCCTCAGGCCTCGGCAGCCCCATTGGCGAATGGGCAATCACCACATGCCCACCTGGGGTGAAGCCTGGCTTTAAGACGATTGCGAAACGGCAACGAGCCGCGAGCATCGCAAGTGATTAGACTGGCGTGCTGACCACGCCACCACGCTCTTCGAGACCCAGCCCATGCGCAACCTGTTCTTTGCCAGCCTCTGCTTGCTCACCACCGCCCTCGCAGGCTGCCAGCAACACCCGCCGGCCAATGACCAACTCGACGCCGTGCTCTGGACCCAGACGTCCATCGAGCACGAACTGATCTACCGCCAGCTCTTCGCCAATGCCACCCGTCAACTGGACGTCGCCCTGGCCGACCCGAGCTGGGACGCCCTGCCTTTTGCCCCACGCAACCTGGCCGGCCTGCCCCCGGCGGTGGTGGTGGACATCGACGAAACGCTGTTGGACAACGTGCCCCTCAACGCCCGCGACATCATCAACAATCAGGTCTATTCCTATGATCGCTGGAACACCTGGGTCGAGCAGGCCAAGGCCCAGGCACTGCCAGGCTCGGTGGCGTTCCTGCAGGCGGCCCGGCAAAAAGGCATCCAGGTTTACTACCTCACCAACCGAGAACACAGCCAGGTCGCGGCCACGGCCAAAAACCTGCGTTTGCGCGGTTTCCCGATTGAGAGCGACGCACAGATCCTGGCGGCCAGCACCCCCACCGGCCACTGCGAGAGCGCGGGCTACGGCAAGCAGTGCCGCCGTCAGTGGGTCGCCAGGCATGCCCGCGTGCTGTTGATGGCCGGAGACTCCCTGGGCGATTTCGTGCAGGCCGAGCACAACACCCTGGATGCACAGCGCAAGGCCGTCGAACCCTATGTGAATTGGCTGGGCCAGCGTTGGTTCCTGCTGCCCAACCCGAGCTACGGCAACTGGTACAGCGCACCGTATGGGGATGATGAGAGCTTGCCGTTTGCGCAGAAACGCAGGCTCAAGCAGCAGGCGTTGCTGTTGCAGCAATAGGGTGACGCCCTGCCGTGATGATCGTTCCCACGCTCTGCGTGGGAATACATCCTGTGACGCTCCGCGTCACCTTGTGCAGATGGGACGCGGAGCGTCCAGGGCGGCATTCCCACGCAGAGCGTGGGAACGATCAATGTAGGAGAGGGCTTATTGGGCGGGTCGCAACAACTGCATCTGCTGGCGATAATCATCCGTCACCTGCCGCGCCTGGCTGCTGCTGGTAATCACCCTCGGCGTAATCAGCACAATCAGCTCCGTGCGGTCCTTGGACTTGCCGGTATTGCCAAACAACCAGCGCAACCCCGGAATCTTCGCCAGGTAAGGCACGGCACTGACGCTCTCAGCGTTGTCCTGCTTGATCAATCCGCCGAGCAATACCGTCTGGCCACTCTGCACCGCCACCTGGGTGGACACCGAGCGCGTGGAGATACGCGGGTTCACCGGCGTCTCACTGTTCCCCGTCGGGTTCTGGGCATCACTGACCTGTTGCTGGATATCCATGTACACCAGCCCACCCGGATTGATGCGCGGCACCACATCCAGAATCACCCCCGTCTGCACATATTCCACACTGCTCAAGGTGGTGTCGGCGTCCCCGGTATTGACGGTGGTCTGGCTGATGGGAATGTTGTCCCCCACCTGGATCTGCGCCGGCTGGTTGTTCATCACCACCAGCGATGGCGCCGATAGCACCTGGGTGCGGCCGTTGGTCTCCAGGGCGTGCAGGGCCACTTGCAGGTTGGAACTGACGAAGGAGTAGAACAACGAGTCCGCCGCCCCCAGCCCTGCCCCGCCACCGCCCAAGGCGCCTTGGCTGCCGGAAGCATTGGCCACCGTGGTGCTGGTGGAATTGCCGGCCAGGCGGCCCAGGTACCACTGCACCCCCAGGTCCAGTTCGCCGGTGAGTTTGACCTCCAGGATGCGCGTCTCGATCTGCACTTGCAGCGGTGGGTTGTCGAGGCGTTTGATCGCCGCTTCGATCTCTTTCCATTGCGCCGGGCGGGTGCGTACCAGCAGTTGGTTGCTGCTCTTTTGCGCGGTGATGCGCGTGCCCGCTTCGAGGTCGCTGGTGGGCGATGCCTGGGTGTTTTCGGCAGGCTCGGATTCAGGTTCTTCGGCTGCGGGCACCGGGGCGCTCGCCTGCAAACCGGCACTGGTGGACGAGGACAGGGTGGTGGTACGCAAGCCCGGTGCTACCTTCGCCGGGGCGTCATCCTTGATCGCGCCATTACCGTAGATCTGCCGCAGGTACTTGGCGAGGTCGGCGGCCTTCATATTGCGCACGTCGTACACATACATCTGCGGCTCGTTGCCGCCGCCCTCGTCGATGGTGCGGATCCAGTCGCCCACTTCGGTGAGGTACTGGGGCTGGGAAGAAATCGCCACCACCGAGTTGGTGCGCTCGACCGGCAAGAACCGCAGCATGCCGGCCAGGGGTGTGCCACTGTCCGCGCCGAACATGGCTTGCAGCTCGGGCATCAGCTCGGCCACCGAGGCGCGTTGCAGGCCGAACACCGCCACCGACATGCCCTTGAGCCAGTCCACGTCGAAGGTGTCGATGGTGTCCTGGTAGTTGGCCAGTTCGTCGGGCGTGCCGGCCAGGCTCAGGACATTACGCGCCGGGTCGACCAACAAAAAAGCGTTTTCACGGGCGAAGGGTTTGAGCAGTTTCTGCATCTCGGTGGCCGAGATATAGCGCAGTGAAAACAGACGTGCCGAGAGGCCGCTGGCCGGTTGCGCCACGCGCATCTGCGGCACCAGCTTGCCCGCCACTGCCTGGTTGGCCGGCAGGATCACATAGCGGTTGCCCTGCTTGATCATGGCGTTGTCGGTCCAGGACAGCAGGGTTTCGAGAATCGACAGCGCTTGCTGTTTGTCCACGGGTTTGGAGGTGGAGAAGCTGACCGTGCCCTTCACGCCCTCGGCGATGCTGTAGTTCTCGTGCAACAGGTCGCCCATCACGCTGTTGATCACGGCCTCGATAGGCTGGTCGGCGAAGTTGAACACGATGTCGCCCCCCTGCTGCGGCACGTTTGCCGGCGCTGCGGGCTGGCGTACAAACGCTTGATTGCCACGAATCAGCTGGCGCTGCGGCGGAGCCTGGGTGGCAGGTGGAGGGCTTTCGGCCACAGGCGCCTGAAGCGCCGGGCGTTGTGTGCCGGTGCCCTGCAGGGCCTCGTGCAGCAGGTCGTCGTCCGGGTCGAGGGTGTCGGGCAAAGAGCCACAGCCGCTCAGGGAGACGGCGGTAGCCAGGCAAAACAGCGAAGTGCGCATATCAATCAAGGGAGAGACTCGCGGGGATGTGAGATCAGGGGTAACCGCTTACCGTAGAGGCTCAGGGTCTGGGTGCGCCCGTCCAGGGCAAAACGAGCGTATTGCGGGGTCAGGTGTTCCAGGCGCCAGCCGTTGGGCAACGCCTGGCCCAAGCGCACCGTGAGCGTTGGGCCACCGGCTTGCTTGAGCATGGCCATTTGCAGGTTGCCGGTGATCATGATGCCGCTGAGGGTCAGGTTGGCCAGGCTCGCCACCTGGGTTTTACCCACCTCCCGGTCCGGGCGGCGATCCGGGCTGAACAGCGGCGCTTGCCAGGTACCGGCAAGGTCTCGCAACGCCGGCGTGGGAGCGGCCTGCACCTGGAACGAGGGAGGCGCGTGCACCGGCGCATCGGGTAACCACCGGGGGGCGTCGCCGATGCTGCTGAGGATCATCGCCATCAACAGCCCCAAGAGCCCGGCCAAGCCGAGCCAGCCCCATTCAAGAGGACGCAATGGGCCGATCATGGTGCCACCCGCGCCGGTTGCAGGTAGCCGCGCACCAGCAGTTGCACCGCCAGCTTGCCTGCCCCACCACTGGCTGGCGCCTGTTTGTCGCGACGAATATGCAGCTCATCGACGAACAGAAAAGGCGGCTGATACTCCAGCCCATGCAGGATCGCGGTCAGCGGTTCGATCGCGCAATTGAGCGTGAGGCTGACCTTGACCTGACGATAGGGCTCGCTGTCGTTTTGTTCAGGCGTGATCGGCTTGCGCTGGGTGAGGTTGCAGCCGCCGCCGAGGTTGGCGTGGCTGTTGATCAGGTCGGCAAGACGCTGCATCAGGTCGGCGGCGACCACGTCCGGGTCGTCCCCCGGCAACAGGCTGGCGCTGCTGGCCGGGTCTTGCTGTGCCTGCGCCAGCTGTTCGCGCAAGGCATCGCCCTGGCGTATGACGCTGGCATAGCGCTGCTGCTGTTCACGCAACTGTTCGGCCTGTTCACCCATGGCCCGCAGCGGCCCGGCGAACCAGCTGTCGATCAACAGCCAATAGGCCGCGCCGAGCACCAACGCCAGGGTCAACAAGGCGGCGCCGCGGCGTTCACGGCGTGTGAGGGGTCGGCGCATCGGCGGCCTCCTGGCGTAAGTGGGCACGCAAGGCAAACTGGTCCTTGCCGGTGCGTGCGTCGGGTTGGATCACCCCTTCGAACTGCGCGTTGTCCAAGCGCTGGCAGCCTTTGATGCGGCTGATCAGGCCACTGGCCTTGGCGCTCTGGCCGGAAAAGCTCACCTCGCCGTCCTTGACGTCCAATTGGTCGAGCCAGGTGTCGGCGGGCAGGCAGCTGGTCAAGTCATTCAGTAGGCCGGCCAGGGGGGGTTGCGCCCGTTTGCGCTGGGACAGGTACTGCGCCGCACCACGGGTGTTGAGCAGTTGCTGGCGCAGGGCGTGCACCTGCGCGACCTCGGCTTTTTGCTGTTGAACAGTGGCGTGCATGCTGTCGAGTACCCGCTGGCGATCGTTGAGCCACAACAGCATCGCCGCAATCAGCAACGCGCCGCACAACCACGGCAGGCTGCGCTGCAATTGCTTGCCGGCAGAACGTGAGCGCGGGCGCAACGGCGCGGGCAGCAGGTCGATACCCAGGCCCGCCGCGTCCACACGGTGTGGGTACAGGCCGAGGGCGGCACAGTCAGTGAGGACCTGGTCCAGGCGCTCGCGCAGGATCGCCACCACCCTCACCTCCAGGTGGCTGGGCGTGCGCCGCTCCAGGCGGGCGACAAAGTAGAGCTGCTCGGCGTTGAACGGGGTATAGCGGTCCAGTTCATAGCCAACCACCTCCACGAGGTTGCGCGCGGCAGCCAGAGGCAGTTGCACGCTTTGCTGCAACACAGCATCAGGAGCAAGCATCAGCACCTGGCGCGCATTGCCTGGCACCACCGGTGCCGTGAGCGGCCAGTGATGAACGTGCTCGGGCGGGTCCTGGAACGCCAGCCACTTCGGCACACAGCCGCGTAACTCTGTGAGCCACAGGCGCCAGCCTTGTTGCAGCAGGCTGCCGCGCCAATAGCGGGCAATTGGTTCGAGTTGAATCATTCTTGCCACCGCACCACCCGATAGGGCTGTGCGCTGTCCTCCGCAGGGCTTAATAAAAGGGTCAGTCGCAGGCGTGCCTGATAGCCGCCGGGGCGCTCGGCGCGGCTGTCGATTTCCACGACCTGGCCGGGGTCGACGCCCTCGGCGTCCTGGCGTGGCAGGTTCAGCGCCTTGCGCATCAAGGGGCTGGCGAATGCCGAAGCGGGCCGGTCGAGGTCGCTCCACAAGGTAATTTCCGGCAGTAGTTCGCTGTAGAGCGCCTGGGTCATGCCGGGAAGTTGACGCACTTGCTCCAGTACCCGAAACGGCGCCAGGCCCTGATGGCGCCGCGTCTCAAGGGCCTTGGCCAACTGCTGGGCCTGAACCGGTGTGGCGCCGCAGGCCAGGGCCAGGCGCGTGAGGTCTTGGGGGGCAGCGTTGACCAGGTACAACTTGCCACGCTCACTGCGCAGACTGACCTGCAAGCGGGCGTCGTCGAAGGTCAGCGCCATAGAACGCCCGTCCGCCACCCACTGCCCTTGCGCCATGACCTGCGCGATACCGGCCTGGGCGGCCAATAGTGTCTGGGTATGCTGGCGCAGCCACAGCGCCTGGCGACTTTGCAGCTGCACCCACCCGGCCAGGCCACCCAGCAATAGGCTGAGCAAGGCCAGCACCCACAACACCAGCAACAGGGCTGCACCGCGTTGGCGCTTCATTCTTCGCTGCTCGCGCTGGACAGGTTCAGGCGCAGCGCAACCACCTGGGCGACCCATGGCACCGGCCCGTCGACGGAGGCGTCGATACGCACCGCTGTGGGCAAGCGCCGGGGCCAGGGCCACGGGCTCAACCAGTCGGTGGGCTGGCCCAGTGGCGAGACACCGCGATAGCTGAACTGCAGCGCCTCGACGTTATGCAAAAGCACCTGCGGCTCATCGCGCTGCGCGTTGGCCTGCGATGCCCTCTGCGAAAAAGCCACCTGCAGATCCTGCCCGACCCGTTGGAGGGTAAAGCGCTGGATCCCCCCGCCCAATACACCGGGCAAGGTCGCCACAAATTGCAGACGCTCAGGCATGCCGATAAAAAAACCTTCGGCCTGGCTGTCATCGTCAGTGAGCTTTAGCGGCAGCGCCTCGCTGATCGAGGTGCGCAAAAACTGTTGGGCGGCGCGCATTTCATCCAGGCTGACGGTGTAGGCCTGGGCCTTGGCCACCGCCCGATTGGCCCCCAGCAACGCTGCGCTCACCAGCAGCAACAACACCGACAGCAAGCTGAGCACCACGAGCACTTCCAGCAGGGTGAAACCCTGCTCACGGCGCTTCACAGGCGCGCCTTCAAAGTGCTGAAGTGCGCCTGATGCGCGCCTTCACGCACGTTCAGGTCAAGACGAAACAGGTGCGGCTGTTGGCGGGTGCTGGTCAATTGCCAATGGATGCCGTCGAGTTGGCCTTGGCGGGTTCCTTCAATCAGCGGGCCGGCAGCTTCCTGGTCCAGCAGCGTGAGCGCGGCATGGGTAAGGCGGTCACTGCGGGCCACCTGGGACAAGGCGCGCGCGCTCTGGCCGAAGGCAACCAGCAACACGCTGCTGCACACCGCCATCAACGTCAGGGCGGCGAGCATTTCCAGTAAGGTGAAGCCGGCCTGGTGCTTCATGGCAGCGCCTTGGATTGCACACTGCCGGTAAGCCAGCCAATATCGATGCGCCAACGACGGCTGCCGTTGGCCAGCAGCAGGTTGCCGCCGGTAGAACTGCCGTCGGGATAGAACACCACGGCGGCCCCGGCCTGCTCGGCACTGTGCAAGGTCACTTGCACCTGCGCTGGCCACTGCTGCGACGCACGCCCTGAAGCCTGGAATGTGCGGCCCTGGAGGTCAAACCGAGTGTGCGTCGCCTGGCCGCTGACGATGGCGCGCGCGCGCGTGGCGCGCAGCGCCTCGATCATCTGCGCGACCACCCGCCGCTCCTTGGCCACCTGTAGCCCTTGCCGTACACCCAGCCCCAACAAACCCGCCGCAATGCCGATCAATAGGATGACCACCAGCATCTCCAGCAGGGTAAAGCCTCGCTGGGCCACGGGCGGGTTATTCCCAGTTGCCCAGGTCGGCACTGTAGCCCTCGCCGCCGGGTTGGCCGTCCTGGCCGTAGAAGATCAGGTCGAAGGCGCCGTGCTCACCGGGGAAGCGATAGCCAAACCCGTGGCCGAACGGGTCTTTCAGCTCCGAAGGCTTGGCGTAGGGGCCGGCCCAGTTCGAAGCACTGGCCGGCTTGTCGAGCAGCTGTTGCAGGTTGTTGGGCGGCGCGCCCACGTCCAGGGCGTAGCTGTCGATCTTCATGCTCAAACTGGCCAGTTGCGCCTTGCCCGCGCCGTACTTGCCCTTGTCCACATTGCCACCGACCTGGCGCACCACAATGGTCGCGACAATGCCCAGCAGCACGATCACCGCCAGCATTTCCAAAAGGGTGAAGCCGCCTTGGCGGTGTCGGGTTTTCATCGGTTCTGCTCCTTGAAAGTTCATATATGGCTGGTGAGGCTCATCAGCGGCAGCATGATCGCGAGCATGATCACTGCCACCAGCACCGCCATGACCACGGTCAGGGTCGGCACCATTGCCGCGAGCAAGCGTTCGATGGCGCGCTTGGCCTCGACGTCGAAGATGTCGGCGACCTTGAGCAGCATGCTGTCCAGTTCGCCGGCCTGTTCACCGACTTCGATCATGTGCAGCGCCAGCTCCGGTAGCAGCGGCTGACGGCCGAACGCATCGGCCAGGGTGCCGCCGCCCTTGACCCGTTGCGCTGCCAGCGCCACTTGCGCCTGGAGCGCACGGTTGCTGCAGACTTGCCGGGCGATCACCAGCGCGGGCAGCAGCGCCACGCCATTGCTGAGCAACGTGCCGAGGGTGCGGGCCAGGCGGGCGGCTTGCACCCGTTGCAACAGCGGGCCGATCACGCGGATGCCCAGCAGGTGACGGTCGTAACGCTCACGGCGCAGGGGGTCGCGCAGGCGCGCCGCCAGGATCCACCCACTGATCGACAACCCGGCCAGCACCACCAGGCCATAGGCACCGAGGAACTCGCCGAGCGCCAGGATCACCTGGGTGATCAGTGGAATCGGCACGCCAAGGTCCTGAAAAATCGGCACGAATTGCGGCACCACATAGGCCAGCAACAGCGCCAGGGAACCCAGTACACCCACCACCAGGAACGCCGGGTAGATCAGCGCATTGATCACCTCGCCGCGCAGTAACTGGCTGCGCTCCAGGTAGTCGCTGAGCTGGCGCAAGGTGCCCTCCAGCGCCCCGCCGGCCTCACCGGCGCGCACCATGCTCAGGTACAGCGGGGAAAACGTGCCGCCCTCCTCCTCCAGCGCCGCCGACAGCGGTTTGCCGGCCTTGACCTGGTCGCGAATGCGCTCGATCAAGGCCTGCACCTGAGGATGGCGGGCTTGCTTGAGCAACAGGTTTAAAGCGCGTTCGAGGGGCTGGCCGGCGCCCAGTAGCGTGGCCAATTGCTGGGTGAAACTCACCAGCGCTACGCCCTTCAACTGCCCACGTGCCTGGCGCAACAAGGGGCCGCTGGCCGTTTCGATGTGCAGCAACAACCACCCGCGCTGATGCAAGACGGCGACAGCGGCCGCTTGGTCAATGGCCTGCAACGTGCCGCTCTGGGCCACGCCCTGGCTGTCCAGGGCGCGGAACTTGAACAGGCTCACGCGTCATCTCCGCGGGTGACGCGCAGCACTTCTTCCAGGGAGGTGACACCGGCCAGGGCCTGGCGCAAACCGTCTTCATACAAGGTGCGCAAACCGGCGCGGCGGGCGGCGTGCTCGAGGCTGGCGGCGTCGGCGTGGCCCATCAGCAAGCCACGCAACTCATCGTTCATCACCAACAATTCAGTGAGGGCGCTGCGGCCGTGATAGTCACCGCGGTAAAGCAGGATCGGACGCTGCTCGGTCAGGCGATCCAGGCCATGCTCCTTGATCAATTCCGCTGGGGCCTGGAAGGCTACTCGCGTGGCCGGGTCCAGGCGCCGCACCAGGCGCTGGGCGAGAATACCGCTGACCGTGGAGGCAATCAGGTAGCTTTCCACGCCCATGTCCAGCAAGCGCGTGATACTCGCCGCAGCGCTGTTGGTGTGCAGGGTCGAGAGGACCAGATGGCCAGTGAGTGACGATTGGACGGCAATGCGGCAGGTTTCCAGGTCGCGGATTTCGCCGATCATGATCACGTCCGGGTCCTGGCGCACGATGGCGCGCAGCGCTCCGGCAAAGTCCAGGCCGATGGCCGGCTTGACCTGGATCTGGTTAATCCCTTCAAGCTGATATTCCACCGGGTCTTCCACGGTGATGATCTTGCGTTCAGCGGTATTGAGCTGCGACAACGCGGTATAGAGCGTGGTGGTTTTGCCCGAGCCCGTAGGCCCGGTGACCAACAGGATGCCGTGGGGCCGCGCCAATAGATCCTGGAAGGCCGCCAGGCGCGGGCCATCAAAGCCCAGGCTGGGGAAATCGAATTGCACGGTTTGCCGGTCCAACAGGCGCATCACCACCGACTCGCCGAAGCTGGTGGGCACCGTGGACACCCGCAGATCCAGCGCCTTGCCCTGGATGCGCAGCATGATGCGCCCGTCCTGGGGCAGGCGTCGTTCGGCGATGTCCAGGCGCGCCATTATCTTCACCCGCGAGATCACCGCCGCCGACGAACTGGCAGGCGGTGCTTCGGCGTCGTGCAGCACGCCGTCGATGCGGTAGCGCACCTTGAGTTGGTTTTCGAAGGGTTCGATATGGATATCCGAGGCGCGCTGTTCCACGGCGCGCTGCAGGATCAGATTGACCAGGCGAATCACTGGCGCTTCGGAGGCCATGTCCTTGAGGTGTTCGATGTCTTCCAGCACGCCGCCCTGCTCATCGAGGTTTTCGATCAGGCTGCCCATGGCGGAACGGCCCTGGCCGTAATAGCGCTCGATCAGTGTGTCGACTTCATTACGCGAACCGATGGCCAGCCAGACCGGCACCTCACAGGCATACGCCAGGGCCTGGAACGGATACCACTGCGCCGGGTTGGCGGCCATTACGCGCAACCCGCCCTGATGCCAACCCATCGGCACGACCTGGTAATGACGCATAAAGCGCTCGGTGAGCACGGGAAGCGGGTCGAGCAACGGCGGCGCCGCGTCGGCCAGCAGCAGTGGCGCATTCAGCAAATCGGCCCAGGCGCGAGCCAGTTCGACCTCGGACACCAGGCCCAGGCGCGTGAGCAAACCGAGCAGGTCGCCAGGCTCAGTGGATAAACGCTGGGCGCGTTCCAGATCAGCGATTTTGAGCCCGGCGTGCTGCATCAGCCACGCGCACACCTGGTCGGTATGCGGGATCTGCATTTTGCAAGCATCGATGGGCGCTGACGACATCATTGAGGAATATCTAACGTTGCGAAAAGTATGGCTATTTAGAACTACCGAACAATGCCATTAGTTCGCCATAGCCCAGGCAGGCGTTAGCCGGGTGTATCGACTGGAAGTTATAGCCCTAGTTCCGGACGAGGGGGTAATTAAATACAAAACATTGCCAAATGCACTGATTTAGAGCGTTGACAGCTAATAGCCACTAGTTGCACTTAGCCATAATTAAGTTGTTCAGGTGCTCTCTCGTTCAATTAACTGACAGTGCAAAAGATTCAAGCGCTCAACTTCCTCATCGGTTGCTAATACACCCAGACTTTGCAGGACGCGTGTGGCGGCGAGCACACCGATCTCCAACGCGGGTGGCTGGAGGGTGCTGAGGCTGGGCAACAACATGTGGGCAAACGGGTAATCGCCAAAACCCAATACGGCGCAGTCCTGGGGGATGCTCAGCCCGGCGCGTTGACCGGCCAGCAAACCGCCCGCGGCGAGGTTGTCATTGGCGAAGAAAATCGCGTCGGGCGTGATCGCCTGCCCCATCAGCGCTTCCATGGCTTGCTTGCCGGCTTCGAAGGGCGCACGGTCGGCGTCCGGCACAAAGACCCACGGGTGCACACCCAACTCGGAGAGGGTCGCGGTAAATCCATCGCGCCGCTCCAATGCGCTGAAGTCGCCCACTGCACTGTTTTGTACGAAGGCGATGCGTCGATAGCCTTTGCCATGCAAGTAGCGCGCGGCGGTGACGCCCACTTCATAATGAGAAAACCCCACTTGCAACGGCGCGCGTTCCGGCACGTAGTCCCAGGTTTCGACGATCGGTATATCTGCCTCGGCGATCATCTTCTCGGTGCCAGGGCTGTGAAAGCGGCTGGTCAGCACCAGCGCTGCCGGCGACCAACCGAGAAAAGCGCGCACCGCACTTTCCTCCTGCTCGATGCTGAAATAGCTGGAGGCCAGCAACAGCTGGTAGCCGTGACGACTGAGGGTGTCGCTGAAGCCCTGCAGCGTATTGGCAAAAATCGGCCCCGAGATATTCGGAGTCACCATCGCAACGATTTTGCCGCGCGCGGAGGCCAACCCGCCGGCCACTAGGTTCGGCACATACCCCAACTGCGCAACTACCTGGGCGATACGTTCACGGCGCTCGGGTGACACCTGTTCAGGTTGGTTGAAGTAACGCGACACCGTAATGGCCGACACCCCGGCCTGGCGCGCCACGGTGTTGAGGGTGACGCGGCCGGCGCCCCGGCGCTTGCGCGGTTTTTGTTCGTTCACGGCAAAAACCTCAAAAAGGAATATAAAACTAATTTTTTAGTATTTGACGCTCTAAACCGACGCCTTCAATAATGCCGATGTTAGCGCTAACAAAGCGCACTGTCTGCTACTCGCTCGAGCGAATGCCCAAGACATTTTCAGGCGCTGAAGGTCGCAGAACCGCAGCGGACCAGGGTATTTTTTCGAGCGGGCACAGCATGCATAACTTTCCACGGCACACCCATTTGTTGCTTCTGGCTGGCCTCAGCGCCTTGCCCGTCTGCGGCGCTGTAGCGGCTGACGAACAGGAACCCACGCTCCAATCCGTGACAGTCACCGCTACCCGCCGCGAAGAATCGCTGCAAAAAGTGCCGGTGGCCGTCTCGGTGCTCGATGGCGAGCAACTGGAGCGTGACAATCGCAACGGGGTGGCGAGCATCGCGCAGCAAGTACCGTCGCTGAACTTTCGCACCGGCGCTTCGAACAAGGACACCTCATTGTTCGTGCGCGGCGTGGGCACCATTTCAACCTCGCCGGGCGTTGAGCCAACGGTGGCTACGGTGATCGATGGCGTGGTCTATGCACGCCCCGGCCAGGCCACACTCGACCTGTTGGATTTGGAGCGCATCGAAGTGCTGCGTGGCCCGCAAGGCACGCTGTTCGGCAAGAACGCGTCGGCCGGTGTGCTGAATATCACCAGTAAGGCGCCGACTGCCCAGACCCACGGTTTTATCGACCAGTCGTTCTACAGCGGCCATGAAAGCCGCACGCGCTTTGGCATCGGTGGCAGCCTGGTGCCGGAGGTGCTCAAGGGCTCGATCAGTACTTTGTTCGGCAGCTACGACGGTAACGTCGACAACCGCCACAACGGCCAGGAGGTCAACGGTTACAACCACAAGGGCATTCGCGGCAAGCTGGAATTCACGCCCAACGACGACGTGACACTGACCCTGATCGCCGACTACATGCAATCCCACGACGACGCGCCCAATGGCGTGGTCAGCAAGTCCCTCAGCCCGGCGTTCAGCAATGCCTTGAGACCGGTGCGCGCCTCAAGTGACAACCGCGATATCAACACCGATACCCGCAGCCATGTGGAAGACATTAACAAGGGCTTGTCGGCGCAGTTGGACTGGAATCTGGGTGACTACACCCTCACGTCAATCACCGCCTGGCGCGGCTGGGACAACACTCAATATCAGGATGGCGACCGTCTGGGCACGGTCACCGCCGCGTTCCCCGGCACCGCTGACAAGGGCGACCTGGCGTTCGACCAGTATTCCCAGGAGCTGCGCCTGGCCTCGCCCAAAGGCGAGTTCCTGGAGTACGTCGGCGGTCTGTTCTACATGCATGGCAAGGATGAGGAGACCTATCAGCGTACCCTCACCACCACGACGCGGGTCGATAGAGGCATTGCCGACTACAGCACCACCAGCGACAGCTACGCGGTGTTCGGCGAGACCACGCTCAACTTCACCTCGCGCTTTCGCGGCATCGCCGGGTTGCGTTACACCCATGACGACTTGCAGTACGACCATCGCCGCGTGTCCACCTCTGCCACTACCGTCAGCGGCATTCAACCGGCGACGTCGAGTTCCGGTTCGGTAGACGAGGATGGTTGGTCCGGTCGGCTGGGCGTGCAGTACGACCTCAGCGACAACATCACCAGCTACCTCACCTACTCACGTGGCTACAAAGGCCCGGCCTACAACGTGTTCTTCAACATGCAGCCGCGCGATACCGACGCGCTCAAGCCGGAGACCTCCAATACCTGGGAAGCCGGAATCAAGGCCACGGCCTGGAACAACCGCCTGACCACCAACCTGGCGGTGTTCCACAGTGACTACGACAACTACCAGGCCAACTTTTTTGACACGGTTGCCGGCCAAGTCGTGACGCGCCTGATCAACGCCGGCAGCGTCAGCACCGAAGGCGTCGAGCTCGATTACGCCCTGCAAGCCACTCAGCAACTCAAGCTCTCCGGCGCCCTGGCCTATACCCGAGCGCGCATCGATCAGTTCGCGTGCCCGCCAGGCGCAGCAGCAACCTGCAACGTCAATGGCAAACCACTGCCGTTCAGCCCGGACTGGAAAAGCTACGTGCGCGCCGACTACAGCATCCCTCTGGATAACGGCCTGGATATCGAACTGGGCACTGACTACAGCTGGCAGAGCGAAGTGCAGTACGACATCAGCCAGAACCTCGACACCAAACAAGGCGCCTACGGCCTCTGGAACGCCAGCGTGGCCCTGGCCGACTACACCAATGGCTGGCGCGTGGCGCTGTTGGCGAAGAACCTCGCTGACAAATCCTACTCACCGCTGCTGGCCAGCGGCGGCAACTACATCTACCGCGCCGTGCCTCGTGACGATGAGCGTTACTTCGGCGTGCAACTACGCAAGGATTTCTAGCATGGGCCGTCAACTCAAACTCGGCGCCTTCCTGATGGCTACCGGGCACCACGTGGCCGCCTGGCGCCACCCCGACGTACCGGCGAACGCTGGCCTGGATTTCGCCCACTACAAGCATTTGGCACGGGTGGCGGAAGCGGCGAAATTCGACGCACTGTTCGTGGCCGACAGCATCGCCGCCGCCACCGGCGAGGTCGCCAGCCAGATGGCGCGTTCGGATCATTTCGAGCCGCTCACCCTGCTCTCGGCCCTCAGTGCCGTGACCGAACATATCGGCCTGATCGCCACCGCTACCACCAGCTATAACGAGCCGTACCACGTGGCGCGTAAATTCGCCTCGCTGGATCACCTCTCCGGCGGTCGCGCAGGCTGGAACCTGGTGACCTCGGATAACGCGGCCGAGGCGCTGAATTTCGGTCGCGACGAGCACCTGGGGCATGCCGAACGCTACAGCCGCGCACGGGAATTTCATCAGGTGGTGACGGGGCTGTGGGACAGCTGGGACGACGACGCCTTCGTGCGCGACAAGGCCAGCGGGCGCTATTACGAGCCAAGTAAACGCCATGTGCTGGACCATGTGGGCGAACACTTCCGAGTCAAAGGCCCCCTGAACGTGGCGCGCTCGCCCCAGGGCCAGCCTTTGATCGTGCAGGCTGGTTCCTCGGAAACCGGGCGTGAACTGGCCGCGCAGACCGCCGAAGTGGTGTTTACCGCGCAGACCTCATTGGCCGACGCGCAGGCCTTCTATAGCGACCTCAAAGCTCGCCTGGGCCAATACGGGCGCGAGGCCGACTCGCTGAAAATCATGCCGGGCGTGTTTGTGGTGGTGGGGCAAACCGAAGCCTTGGCCCAGGCCAAATTCGAAGCGTTCCAGGCGCTGGTCGAACCCGAGGTGGGGGTGGCGTTGCTGGGGCGCATGTTGGGTAATTTCGACCTGTCCGGCTACCCCCTGGATGGGCCGCTGCCCGAGTTACCCTTGACCGACAGCGGTCAACGCAGCCGCCAGCAACTGCTGAGTGAACTGGCCCAGCGCGAACACCTGACATTGGCGCAACTGGGCCGACGCATTGCCGGTGGCCGCGGTCATTACAGCGTGATCGGCACGCCGATTCAGATCGCCGATGAACTGCAGCGCTGGTTCGAAGAAGGTGCGGCGGATGGCTTCAATATTCTGGTACCGCACCTGCCGGGCGGGCTGGAGGATTTTGCCCGCCTGGTCATTCCCGAATTACAGCGACGCGGCTTGTTTCGTCGCGAATACACCGGCACCACACTGCGTGAAAACCTTGGTTTGGCGCGCCCGGGCAACCGTTACAAGGCGGCTCGATCATGAAGAACACGGCCAGCTCGCCGAGCAAAGGTGGCCTGAGCGATTACTGTTTTGTCGCCAACACGAACCTGTGCACCAGCCCACCACACACGCCACCGAGCAAAGGCACCACCCAGAACACCCACAACTGGGCTATCGCCCAATCGCCTTGAAACAGTGCCACGCCCGTACTACGCGCCGGGTTAACCGATGTATTGCTCACCGGAATGCTGATCAGGTGAATCAAGACCAGGGCGAACCCGATGGCCAGCGGCGCAAAACCGGCCGGCGCCTTTTTATCGGTAACACCCAGGATAATCAGCAGGAAAAACGCCGTGAGTACAAACTCGGTGACCACCACTGACAGAAACGAGAAGCCACCTGGAGAGTGCTCACCATAACCATTGGTGGCAAACCCCGCCGACACATCAAACCCGGCCTTGCCGCTGGCGATCAGGTACAACACCCCGGCAGCTGCAATCGCGCCCAAGACCTGAGTGAGGATGTAGGGCGCCACGTCCTTGCCGTCAATCCGCCCGGCGGCGAGCAAACCCAGGGTGACCGCGGGATTGAAATGCCCGCCGGAAATATGGCCGACGGCGTAGGCCATGGTTAATACGGTTAAGCCAAATGCCAAGGCCACGCCGACAAAGCCGATGCCCAGCTCAGGGAAGGCGGCAGCCAGAACGGCACTGCCGCAACCGCCCAGTACCAGCCAGAATGTGCCGAAGAACTCGGCGGCTAGACGTTTTGTCATCAGGTAACTCCTTGAAGTTAGGTCAAAGAGTGGGAGCGTAACAACGGGGTACCTGCGTTGGATGTGGGAAATTTCCTTGGTGTGTGGTGATTATGAAAAATGGCGACGGATGCTGGGAAGGGCATTTCTTCCCTGAAAAAGCCCAACCGTCACCGATTGGGCTAATTCATTGAATAATATGGTCGGGACGGAGTGACTCGAACACCCGCCCCCTGGCGCCCCATGCAAGCGGACACCTCTGCTGGTCTCGGTCGTCGACTGGGCGATTTCAACGGAAAAGGCCGCGCTGAGAACAGAGTTGATGCCGATCTGCACGCCCATCCGTATGAACCCGGAGCCGAAAGCAGCCCCGCCCGGTAAAGGCTATGGATTACCTACCAGTCGGGTTGCCTTGAGGCGAAACAATAGCCCGGCGCTGGGCCGGGCTATCGTCATTGCTACCTGCTAAGCCAGCAGGTCTGCGTCCCGCTCCCGCCACAGAGCTTCCAGCTTCGTCAGCCCCATCCCGGTAATCAGCGTCGAGCATGTTGGGATCATGGTTCACCCCGCGCTCAGCCAACCAATGCCGCGCGCCGTTGGTCGACTTTTTCAACCACGCCGCAGCCAAGAGCCTCTGCCCGGACAACCCAGCGGCCAGCACCATCAAACGAGTCGAGAAGAAGCAGCGCAAGCGGCACACCGTTGAGGGCCTGAAGGCTATCAGGGAAAAAGTCGCCTGCCTGGCTACAGAACGCCAATCGGCCTGGCGCTTATCACCGCTCAGCGGCGGACCGACATCCTAGGCATGCGTTTCGAGGGGCAGAAGATCTGCGGGTCATGCGAGCGAGGGCATGACCAAAAAATACCAGCGAGACCATGAGGAAATCATCTGGTCCGAGGCAGTTCCGGACCTGAATATCAGTGAAATCACCAGGTAGTTTTTCGCGGGTTTTGCGCAGGCACAAAAAAGCCGATCTAGCTGATCGGCTTAAGTGTCTGATTTTACTCAGGAATAATGGTCGGGACGGAGTGATTCGAACACTCTACCCCTAGCACCCCATGCACGCAGCAACACCGTAAGCCCTTGTGAAATGGCTGTTTTTACTGGCGCTCGCTGCAATCGAATGCCCACAAGAGCTTACAAGTGCGTGAGAGAGTCACGCAAAAGTCACGCACCCTCCCCGGCGTCCTGCCGACGAACACCACTCCCAAAACTTATACACCTCGATTACTGTACGCACATACAGTATTTGAGAATCACGCTATGAACGTTGACATGGACACCGAAGATTGGCTCGGTTGCCCCACTCCGCTGGAGATGTACCAGCACCAGTGCTCAATCCTCGTGGATGAGCTGGTGGAGACTGAGCGTATGCTGCGTCGAGCGCGGGCGAATATCGCTGGCTTGGTGCAGATGAATGACCTGCTGATGACTGGAAAGGCAGAGACAGAAGCAAAGCTCGCTGAGGCACTTGAAAAGATCAGCACGCTGGAAGAGCAGTACTCGTTTGCCTCGGTGCAAAGCGTGAAGATTGTCACCGGGCAGCGCGACCATTTGCTCAGGGAGAATCAGCGACTGCTGGTTGAGCTTAGCGTGTACAAGCAGCCATTAGCCTAAGTCTTTGAGAAATACCACATGACGAAAGCCACGGCGGCAACCCAGCCGAGCGTCAGCAGAAACGAGAGACCTGCAAGCCGCCTATCCATCTCGCCCTATCAATAGTTCATTGAGCCCAGTAAGAACGCACCCACAGAGACTAGTTCAGTTGCCTCAATGCGCAATCCCTCTGACGTACGCCTGGCACGCACGCAAGGCAATCAGGGCATTATCGCCGTCGTCGGTGATGCGGATAATTCTCTGAGCATCCGCCGGGTCAAGTTGGGCTCGACGGGCTGCATGAACCATGCCGACGGCGCCGGGGGCGGAAGGCACGTTGCAGCCACTGGCTGTATCCTCGATGAGGACTGACAGCCGGACATCAGCAGTAGCAAGCTGGTCACGCAGGCGAGCATGGTTGCGCTGGGCATCGAATAATTCCTTAGTGTGTTGTTGGTCGGATTCGCTCAAGCGCTGCTCGAGGGTTAGGCGCTTGCCCTGCTCGTCGCGGGCCTGGGCGGCAGCGGCATTGCTGATCGCGGCCAGGTCATCCTTGTGCAGGCCGGCCTGCTCGGCGAGCTTATTGCCCATGCGCCAGTCTTGAACCTGCCAGGTAACGCCGGCGGCACCGGCCATCAGCACCAGGATCAGCACCACTAGGCCGACCAGCTTCTGCACCGACGTCATGACAGCGCCCGCCGCACGCCTTCCGCCAGCACCGCATCAGGGTAGGCATACCCTGCGTTCTCGTGATGAATGATCGCCTTGACGAATCCCGCCATCACCGCCGGCCGGGCCAGGTCGATCTCGGCGCCAGGCCGGGTGCCGGTGTTCGCTTCAACGGCACGCACATACGCGGCGGTATCGTTCTCTACCGACGGCGCCCACCGGCTGATGATCGCTTTTACGGTTTTCAAACCATGCTTGCGCTGGTAGGTCAGCAGCAGCTTGCCCAGGGCGCGGATACCGTTTTCGGCAGTGTCAAAGCGGGCGAAGCGCTTCTCAATGGCCGGATCTGGCTTGAGCTGTCCTTGCCATTGATTTGCCGGGTTGTAATCGATGTTGCCCGGGTTGCGGTTGCGCACCCCGCGACTTTCAGTAATAGGCATGGCTTTCTCCAGGCATAAAAAAACCCGCTCAAGGCGGGTGGCGGTGTACTGGTAGCTTTAGGCGTCTAAGGCGGAGGCGCTCACCGGCAGCGGGAAGCGCGCCTTGATCGCGGCCACTGAGGCCAGCCACGCGGTGTAGTCAGGCTCAAGGCCACGGCTCAAGGCGTCATAGTCGGCCTCCAACCTGAGCGGGTCTGACTCGGACAGGTAGGCAGCACGGCGCGAAGCCAGGACAGACTCAAGGGTGGCACGCTCTTCATCCGCATGGCGTTGCTCGGCGGTGACCATCTTGCTGAAATCGATATTGCTCATTGGGGAAGACTCACTTTGCCGTCTGACGGGTTGACGATATCGGCGGGGTAATTCGCTGCGGGTGAGGCATCATCGCCGCACGGCAACAGCAGGGTCAGCGTCAACTCACCGTCGATACGCGTGATATCACCCACAACAAAGTCGCAGTCCACAGCTGAGGCCGGCAGCACTGCACCTTCAGGCACTCCGCGGAAGTCGAAGCGCTCACCATTGATAGTCAGCACATCGCTGCGCTTGGAAACGATCAGTTCGTCATCTCGCCGCTGTGGCGACAATTTAATAATCATGATTTCCATCTCCCAATAGCGCTAAATCGAAACTCATAGGAATAGGCAGTGTTATTGCCCAAAGCGGTGAAGCTTGGGAACGACGCAGACGCCGAGACCCCCGTGTTGATGAATGACCCCGACAGTCCATAGAACTGTTTTGATGCGTAAATCTGCGCACCCTGCCCTGCGGTGTAGAACACCAGCGCAGTCGAGACCAGCGGGGAGCCTACGAAGGCATGAGCCGGGGTGATAGAAGGACTGATCGATGCGCCAGGCGCGATGGTGGCTGTTACCAAAATCGTGTTAGTGCAGATCAAGGTGCCATCAGCGAATTTGGTGTAACTGCCATTCGCGTTGGTTCCCGACTCCAGGATCGCGCCGCTGGCGACGACGCCAACAACATCAGCCAATGCACCGGTTTTCAACTGCAGCGCAGCCCGAGCCCCCACAATTGTCGAGGCACCGGTACCGCCGTTGGCGACTGGCGCAATAGCGGCGCTCGACAGAGGGCCAAGCCCTGCCAGGGTGGAGCCCCATTGTTGAACCATCAGGTTCACTGCATCAGCCAGCGCCTTGGGATAGCCGTTGACCGGTACAACACCGTACGCAGCGCCGGTCGCTGTCGCCCCTCGATAGGCTGGCGAGATCGAAATGGCCGTTTCACTCAACGGGTTGATCACCTGATAAATCCCATTATCAGGGCCGGCAAACATGTCCCCAGAACGAGCATTAGAAAACTTTGTCCCTGTCCCAGTTACGACAGTGCTCCCGTTAGTAACTGCGACTGTTCCTTCCGTGTACCAAGAAGCCATAAGTCTCTCCAGGCAAAAAAATACCCGCACTCGGCGGGCTCGTTAAGCTGATTGTTTAATTAAACGGAAATGGCAGGCTTGCCGTTTCGATGACCAAAGCAGTGGGCAGCCGATCCGTCGGCACTTGCGAAAAGCTTGGTGGCATTGGAGTACCCGTCACAACAACTGGGTAATCTTCGGGGGTCCCTCCTGCCGGCCCGAACATAAACTGAATACCACCAACAGTCCCGCCACATCCTTCGCTTCCACCGTAACGGTATGTATTCTTCGTCTCATTGACACCATAAAGCCAGATTTGACAGCCTCGGCTCCAGGGCAGATAGGCTGCATACTCGACGCCGGCCTTTATGTTTATCGTAACCTTGGCGGTGAATATATTTGACTGGTAACTGGGTGGCGTCTGGCGTTGCTCTACAGTTAGAACAGCATTTGCGTAGGGTCTGCTTCCTGACGGTATTGGGTATAGCGTTTCTTGAGTTCCAGTAGGCGCGGGGGCTTGGATGGCAGCAACCACATTCAATGCCAATTGCAGAGAATTAAATGTCATTGAGCCATCGGCTTGCCGTGTTTTTAGATATGGCGATCCAGCGAGTGTATCTTTCATTAAATCAAAACAATAGAACTTAGTGCTAACGCTTGCATTGGTGTAGAGAAATGTCATCGAGTCGCCAGAGATCTTTGTTCCCTGCAAACAACCGCTCCCAGTGAGAAATACAATTGGAGAGGTAGCCCCGACGACAGTGAACCCATAAATCACGTCCGACAAAGCCACGTTAGGGCTGACACCCGACCCTGTCCAATTACCGCCCCAATTAGGATCAACGTTGCCACCTTTGAAATTCCGCCGCCACCATGTCTCGATGACGCGAAGGTTTCCGCTTTTCACTAATCCATATGTTATTTTTCCTGTATCAAATAAAAGGCTGCCATCCTGTTTTTTAACTACGAGATTAGCCATTAATAATAACCGTAGTAAATAATGCAATTGGCGGAAAAATTACCCCAGCCATTGGTGTTATAGCGGTAGACCCAGGAAAGAACACCGTTGGCGATAACCGCTGCAGGGAGCTTTCCTTTTTCCAATTGCAGATCCTGAAGTGGGACAACGACTGAAAACTGAGTCTTACCTGCTGGTGGCGGTGGGATAGGTATTGAACCGTTTGCAGAGTTGGTGACCACTGACCCCTGGGTCTGGCTAATGTTCATGGTCATATCGACCTTAACCAGACCTGTATCGCGATCTCGAATAACTAATCCGACCATTTTAAAGGCTCAGGTCAATACCAACCACACCGTTGGCGTAAATGAATTTAAGGAATGTATTGGTTAGCCTCATAGTCCCAAGGCCAGCAATATTTCCGTTCATCTCAAATGTTCCGTCAAAGGAGAGCCTCCACCCAGAGACTCCAGCCACGTAGTTATTTGACTGTATGTAATCACCAATCATGGCGTTAGTGATCATGCCGGTCTTGATCACTGCCGAACTGATAAATACCTGCCCTCCAGAAACCACAAAAGGGAAAGTTTCTACGCCGCTGGCCTCATCGACAATGGCAAAGCGCTGGGCGAACGCCAGGATCTCCGACGTTTCTCCGTCACTACCCAATGCCAGGGCCGCCATTACTTTCTTACCGTTGGCCGTGGTCTGAGTTTTGATCGTGGTCTGAGCGGACACCTTACCGTCAAGCCCTACCACTGCCTGACTTACCTGCTGAACAGAGGCGTTTGTCTGTCCAAGGCTGGCTTGGACGGTATCAGTCCGCTTCGCCTGCACATCTATCGCGGTGGCTCTAATCTTTTCCTCCTGCTGGATAAGCCCTTTCGCGTCATCAACCCCAGCCTGCAATGTCGTCAACCGTTCAGCGGTAGCGACTTCGCGAGATGCTTCAACGCGCATTTGCTGGGCGATACTTGCGGTGGACTCATACGCCTTCAACGCCCCAGCCAGCTCGCCAGCACCATCGTCACCACGCACAGAAGCTCGCAGCGATTCATTACTGGATGCCTGAGCCGTGACCCGTCCGTCCAAGTTGGTGACCTTGGTATCGAGCCCAGTGATTGCCTCGGCCTGGCCTGCAATCGCACTGCCCTGCCCTGCAATCGTCTTGCCCTGCTCGTCAACGAGGCCTGCAACTGCCGTGAGCCCGCTCTTGAGCTGCGTGACCTGGGTTGCTGCTGTCTCCCGATTGGAGGCGACAACCTGCTCAAGAGTCGTCAGCCCTGACTTGTTGTCTCCCACCTGAGCCCCGAGCGTGATCAACTGCTGAGCCATTGCATCACTTTCAGTTGCGCGGGTTTTTCGCTCAACTGCCAGGTCAGCTGTCGACGTCCACGCCTTCAAGGCTCCGGCCAGGTCTCCACTGCCGTCATCACCGCGGGCCGCCGAACGCAGCGCCTCTACCGATGTGGTGGTAGCAACGATCTTGCCGTCGATTTCTTCGATCTTGGTGCTGACCAAAGCAATCTGCTGAGTGAGCGCGTTCGTGGTTTCGAGAATCGTCCCGATGTCTTTCCAGTAGTTCGCATCCGGAGGCGTGACGCCGGCCGGCACTGCGTGGATAGCCTGGTAGATATGCCCGTCCAGCTGGACAAAAGAATCCGCAGGGTAAGGCAGGTCAGGATTGAACGGCTTAGCGCCCGTGATCTGGCCCAGCAACCCCTCAAGCTCCGCTTTGGCCTCCGCAAGGCGAGCATTCACTGATTCAGGCCCATTGCCCGAGATCAACTCAATCTCTTCTCGCAAGCTCTGGTAAAGCGCCCCCTTGCCGATCTTGTCTGCAAAGTATTTCTCATACTCAGCTTGATCCGAGCTGGCCCGGCCGTTGACGGCGCCGGTCACCGGAAAGAAAGGCCCGACGTTACCCGTGCGGTCCACCAAGCGCGCCCAGAAGAACAGGCTCGCCCCAGCCAACAGACTGTGCATCTCATGCGATGCTTGTGGATAGCTAAGGTCGCTGAGCTTGGTGGCGGTCTCCAGAGCGGGAGACTGGCTGTACCAAAGCTCCGTCCGCTGCGTGTCCTCGGCACCTGGTGGGAAACCCCATTGAATACCGATGCCATAGATCAGGCTGGTGGTGGTCAGGAACGACACCGCCGGCGGCAGGCCGACCTTCCCTTCCAGGTTGGTTAGCGCCGAGGTTTTCGGGATCGACGATACGTTGAGCGCACTTACTGCCCTGACCCTCGCCATATACTGGCCAGAGTAGATTCCGCGCACGTCGGCCATGAGTTCGGTAGTGCGAGGCACCGGCACCCACTCACGAGCCCCCCACTTCCATTCAACGTCATAACCCACTGCGCCTGGCGCCGCATCCCACGCGATAGACATGACCGTAACGGCGAGCCCCTGCTCGATCACGACGTTCTGGCTCAGCATGACCCGACCCGGTGCATCCTGCGTACCCACCGGAATACCGGTGATTGGTCGTGTGTCCACCACAGCCCCGTTATCGATTGCGGGGAACTTGCTTGGGTCATGCTGGATCACTTCAAGCTGGTACTGATGCCACTCCGGCCGCGTGACGTTGCGGACGTAGAACTGCATCAGCTTCAAGTCTTCGTAATCCAGAATCCAACCGCTCTCCGGTAGAGGCTGCTCGCTGTAATCTGCCATAACAGTGACAGTGCGGCCTGCCACGGACTTCACTACACGGGCTTCAGATTTGCCGCTGGGCAGGTTGACCATCAAGCGTGCACCAACCGGCACTACCGTGTCCCGGTCGAGCGTCACCAGTCGACCAGCAGCGGCCGAGATGCGCCCGCCATTGTTCCGGCCGACCAGCATAGGATCGGCCACGGCAATGACCTGGCCAGGCTTGGGAATGCCGCCATCCAAGCCGACACGGAAAACACCGCCTTGGGTTTGCAATTTCTCCGTCAGGGCTGCCCACTGACCGGCGCGCTGGGCCTGGCCGTGTGACGTGCAGGCGATAGCGCTCACGGATGTTTCGCGAACGATCCCACCCAGCTCGACCATAGCCTCATCGTCGAACACAGGCTCCTTGTCGGTTTCAAAGCCCTGCGCTGGGTTGTCCCAAGCAACCATGTACAACGTATGGCGGTCGCGTGCGCGGGTGCCCTCGTACTTGATCGCCCCGTTGCTCAGGATTTGCGTCTGGTTGTAGGTGTACACCGGGTCGCCCGGCATATCGGCGTTGACCACGATCTGACTACCGTCCCAGTAGGCCAGCCCGTGAAAGATCGACGCCAGGTCCTGCAGCACGGCATAGGCCTCGGCCTGCTTCTGCAGGTAAAGGTTGCAGGTGAAGCGCGGCTCCATGCCGCCCTTGCCGTCCGGTACCATCTGATCGCAGTACTGCGCGATGCGGTAGAGCGACCAGCGATCAACCATCGTGGCATCAATGCGATCGCCAAGGCCGTAGTACGGGTGAAGCACTAGGTCGTAGAACACCCAGGCAGGGTTGTTGGTGTAGGCCTCTTTGAACGTGCCATCCCAAATGCCGTTGCTTGTACCGCTGCCCGCTGTCGCGTAGGTGCGAGTCGCTGCGTCATAGTTGCTGGGCACACGGACAATGCGCCCACGCATCAAAACCGCGATCTTGGCGATATCGCCACCAAAGGTCTGGGCGTCGTACTCAATGGCACTGACGGCGGTGAGCGGGTATTCCTGATCGCTATCGACAACTTCCGCGATGGCCTTGATCACCATCTGATCGGCTACCAAGTCGGAGTTGGCATTCGGAGTCAGGCGGCGAACACGAATTGTCCAGCGGCTTCCGTCTGGCAGTTCCAGACGGTGCGCGCGCTCATACTCGGTGACGTTCTTACGATCAACAAACGAAACAAGGGCCTCAACGTATGGCCCGCCGTCCGTAGCAATATCCACGGCGTAATCGATTCGCACGCCGTCGATGTTATTGGCGGCGTCTTGACTGCGAAGCGTTGGCCAGCTCAGGCGGAGGCGAATCGCATCGGCCACTTGGTTGGTCACGGTATGCAACCATGGCGTACCGAATATCAACTCTTGCTTTACGTCTATCTCGTTACTGGCCTCGGTGATTCCTTCCAGGCGCTCCTGGTTGAGCTCGCCGCTGCGGAACTGCCATTTAACGCTGGGGTAGTTGAGCGTACCGTCCTCGCCCTGAATAGGCGTTCCGTCCAGCTTTACCGAACGCAGGCCATCGACCGGGCCGACGATGGGGCCCCAGCTCCACATATACACGATGCGCGCAGTGGATATCGACGGCACGCTGTTCTGGGCAATGCTTGGCTTTTTCTCTTTGGCCTGGCCGCCTTTGCTGCCAATCACGGCGCGGCGCTTCGGGTTGATTGCGCGGGACGCCTTTTTTGCAACTGCGCTCATGCGCCCTCCAGAATGCAAAAACCCGCCGAAGCGGGTGGTGGTTTTGGTTGAATCAGATGTTGTCCTGGGTGTAGATCCCCCCCGACTCAACCGCGCCGCCGACCTCGCGCTCTCCGTACAGCAATGGGTACGGGTTGCCCTGGGCGATGGTCGTCACTGCACTGCCGAAGCCGTAGCTGGGATTATTGCCGTCGTCGTTCTGGTTGTCGGTGGTGGTCTTGGTGGCAGGCGAAAGCATCTGCACCATGCCGCCCAGACCTACCGCCGCACCAGCGGCCAGAAGCCCCATACCCAGGGTCGAAGTCGTGCCCCCGGTGAACAAGCCGCCAACGATCAAAGCAACTCCGAGGATGGTCTGGAACAGGCCGGCCTGCTTGCTCCCCTGAATGATTGGCTGAATCCGAATATCGCCTTCCCTCCGGCCAACCATACCGAGCTCCTCAGCGGCGATGTTTCGCTCGTCGACGAACACCGCGAAGACCATGCCGCGTTCCTCGGCGCTGCGCATGTACTTCTCGAAGCCAGGCTTCATCATGCAGAGCGCGGTCATGGCGTCGTGGATGCCATAGAGGTCAAGCCGGTACTCCTTGCCGAACTTCTTGCCCAGCACCCCGCCGAGCTTGATGGTGCGCATGGTCATGGGCGGTAGTCCTTGTGCCGAAGAATCAGCTTCACCCGGTTGGCCAACGACCAACCATAGATCTCCCGCACAGCCAGGCGGCCAGCCATATGGTGATAGATAAACGGGCCAAACCCGCCGAGCGACGGGGCCGGCTCACTGATCAACGCCGGATCCTCACCCAGATAGATAGCGGCATGGTTGGGGAAATAGCATTCACGCCCGGGTGTAGGAACCTGCAGCACCAGCATGTCGCCGCGCTGGGCCTCAGTCACCTGGTAAAAGCCGACCGCCTGAAAGTTGTCTTCGTAGAGGCTGGGCCCGTCTTTCTGCTCCCACCACAGGTCGGTGCGCTCGAAGTTCGGTAGTTGAAGGCCGGCCTCGCGCGCGTACCAGTCGCGGCAGGCGGCCCAGCAATCCAGCAGTCCGTGGGAGAAGTCGCGGCCCAGCAGCGGTGCCTGGAAGCCGGACGGCTTGAACCATTCAATGTCACCGCCTGGCCAACCCACAATACCCCAGGGCAGCTCGTGCAACTCGCAGCTGACCCGGTCAGCCATGCTCGGCGTCGGCGCTTTATCCGGGTGGCTGTGGATGATCGCCAGCACTTCGCCGCGATCTTCGGCGCTGGCCATGTCCCGGTGATCGATCTGGAAGTGCTCTCGCGGCGTGGTCGCCAAGTTCGCGCACGGCACGTACTCGCGGCCCTCGGCAGACTTCACCAGCACCCCGCAAGCCTCGGCCGGATAAGCCCGCTCGGCATGTGCGCGGATCTCATCCTGCAATTTTTGACTGATGCGCATGACTACCTCGAACTTGCGATAAGGCTTGCGCCCATGGATCCACCGAAGCGGCGGGTGTTACCCCGGATTTTGCAACTGCTCCACCAACCGCCGCAGCGGTCCAGAGCCGGGTTATCCGTGGGCTGGTTCTTCTTGTCGAACATCGCAGCCCCTGTGTAGGCGCAAGCCTCTTGCCGGTACCCGCCACGGCAGGCCCACCGGCAGAGCTTGGTGATCTGCTGGGCGGGCAGCATCTGCCCTTCCATGTCGGTAGGGCTCGACAGCGCAAACGTCACCGAGATGCTGGGCAGCGCCTCTGTCTTCTGCTCGATAAACCAGAGGCTCGTTCTGCTTTGGTTGCTAGCTTCAGGATTGCCCTCGGGGAAGTTGGCCGCATCCAGGAAGTGGCGGAATGTCTCGATGACCTTGACCCTGGAACCGGCCAAGTCACGGAACTGGAAACACAGCGCAGTGATTGCCCCGCGCACACCGCCGAGCTCGTCATCCACCTGCAGCGTTGGTGTGGCTGGGCGGCCGTCGCCACGGATGTCGAAACCTTTGGCCTCGATCTGCAACGGCGAGTAAAGCTGGCCCTGCCAAATGATGTCGCCTTCATGGGCGTGACCATGGAAGCGCCAGACCGTAGCGCCCAGGCGTGTAGCGTCCAACTCGTAAAGCCTGATCTGGTTACCGGGCTCGAGCTTTTGAAGATCAGTGTTGTAATTCATAGGGCCCCAAAAACAAGAAACCCCGCACTTGGCGGGGCTTGGTGATGGTTAAGGTCAGGGGGTGTAGACCTGTTTGAAAGTGAAGGTCAGGGTAAACAAGCCAGCACCAAGAGGCCGCGGCTTGTAGCCATTGCAACGGTACCGGCCTTGCACGCCACCTGGCGGCGTCCAGAGGAACGACTTGTATCCCTCGTGGCGGTCTAGGAAAGCCCAAACAAGTGGGAGTTCCTGACCATCAGCCAGGGCGCCGGTATGCGACAGGTTCCAGGTCTGGCTCTTGGTGTTGATTCCGATACCGCCGGCCTGGGTGTACCCATCACCGAAGTCATTCTCCCAAGTTCGCTGGCTGATCTCACCATCTCCGCCGAGCTGAACGCAGTAGCTGAATGTTTCCGCCATCAGACTCGCCTCCAGAGCATGCCGCCCTGCCCCATTTCACCCTGAAGAACGCGACGAATTTCCGAGACTAGCCCCTGGCCCATCGCCTCGCCTTGCTTCCTCGCATCATCACCGCTCATGCCTGGCTGGGCTTGAACGTTAACGGGCGCATTGATGGTGAGACCTCCGCCACCGCCGCCTCCTGAGTTTGCGCGTAGCTGGTCAAGCGTCCTGTCCAACTTGGCGCTGGTCTCGGCCGTTGTGACTCGCTCACCCTTTTGAAGCAGCCAGGTGCCCGTCTCGGGCACCGCGTCGATACCGTCGTGAGCCATACCAGCAAGGGCAGCACTGGCAACGCCAGCCACCATGGGGGCAGTTGCTGCTGCAGCGGCAGCCGCAGCGGCCGGGGCTGCGGCAGGACCGACGATAGGAATAGCGGCAGTCGACGCAAATGCTGCCAGGCTCGCCTGGAACGCCGTTGCCTGGGCATTGGCTACCAGAGTTGGGACCGCACTTGCCTGCGTAGTTTTTCCGACCAGCAACTGCACGGCCTGGTACACCAGCCACTGGGAAGCCATATCGGAAAGGGCCTGCAATGTTGACTTTGCAAAGTTAGAAATCAAATCGCCCAGCGCATCACCCGCATCTTCTGCTCCGCTCGCCACATCCGAGAGGAAAGTGCTGAGGCCGCTCTTAGCGTTATCAAGCACCGAAGAAGTCGCATCAGCGGCCATCGCAGTGTAATTGGTAGCAGCATCAACATAATTGCGCCAAGCATCCTTAACACCATCAATCCAATTTTCCTGGGATTTATCCTGATTTCTGTAGTGGTTTTGCTGAATAATCATGCGCTCAGAAAGCGCCTTTTCAAGCAATGCCGTTTCTTCGTCATACGTATTTTTAGCGTCAGGATCCCCTTGCAGTTCAGCCTCCTTGTACTGTTTGTACATCTCGGCTCTTTGCTGAGCGTAGTCCTGTTGAATCGCAAGATCTTCCTTAAGCCGCCCCCTGAGCTTTTCGCCTGACCCCGCCCCTGCCAACTCCATCTCGAAGCCTTGCTTAATAATTGTGTTGCTGTCTTTAAGATTGGCCGCCAAAGTCGCAAGTTTAAGATCTTGTTCGTTTTGCTTTTTGATCTTTATTTTTGAATCTAATTCGGAGGCTAAGTCTTTGAGCACCTTCTGCCGCTCTACACTGACTCCCTTAAGTTTTCCTGATTCCAGCTCGAAAGCGAGTTGTGCAACTTCAGAAGCCTTGCCCTGTTTTCCGGAAGTCTCCTCAATAAGCTGAATCTGCCGCTTATAATCGATTTCAGTCGCTTTGAACGCGTCATCAATCTTCTTGGCAGCTGAAAGAGCTTCACTTGCAGACTTTTTTTCGGCTGCGGCACGGGCAGCGATCTTGGCTGGATCAACTCCGCTACCGGTTCCTTTGGTTAAGGAATTATTCGTTGCCAGAAGCTCTTTGGCGTTCTCGTTTGCCTTTTTGTAATAATCAAGAAATGCTGTACCCGCCAATGGCGTTTCAAGGGCTGACCGCATCCGCTCCGTAGCATCTGTGGCAGCAGCCACTTGGGACGTGTAGTTATTCTCTAACTCTCCGAGCTGAGAGGACAGATCGACGCCGGGCAGCTTATTTAGGAGGCTTAACGTCTGGTACACGCCAGCGATTATGCTGCCAGCTGCGCTCGCTACCAGCCCATCAAACTCGGCGGAAATAACCCTGAAAACACGTCCAGCGCTATCGCCCGCATCGACGATGAATGCCATCGCCTCCACCGCCTGGGCTGCACTTTTCTTGATTGCTGGACCTACGCCGCCAGCGTCGATTGCGGCCTGTTTAAGGTCCTTGCTCGCCTGAAGCAGCAGTGGAGAGAACTCGGCGGCGAGTGCGATCTGCACAGACTTCACATATCCGAGCAAGTTATCAAGCTCAAAACCGAAATTCTTTGCTGAAGAAATAGTACTGTCGCTCATGATCACGCCAGCAGCATCAGCTGCCGATCCAAGATCCTGAAATCCTTTGGCGTTATTTCTGAGAAGCGGAACAAGCGCCGTTGAGTCGTTCGCGATGGCCTCCATGTAGAAAGTCATTTCAGCCTGGCTTACATTTGCCTTTTCCAAGCTGGTCACATACAACGCCAGGGCATCGCGACTATTGAGCTTTTTAAACTGATCGGCTGTTACTCCGACCTTAGGGGCGATATTGGCGAAGAAGTCCTTTAATTCTCCTCCGCCCGTATTAATGAAATCGCCAATTTTATCGTTCGTGTCTTTAAATATACCAGACAGCTTTTCTTGATCTACACCTACAGATCGAGCACCAGCAGCGAGCTTCTGAAATTCTTCACTGCCAAGCCCTGCCAATGCCGCTAGATTCCCTATCTCCTTTGCCGCGGATGCACTCGCTATTACAACACCGGTGACAACAGCAGGAATTGAGCCAATAGCAACTCCCACTACCTTCGCTAAATTATCAAAAGACTTTCCTATTTCACTGTTATTTTTCTTTGCGTTTCTTGATGCCTTATCAAGTGGACCAGTAAATCCGCCGATCTTGGCAATCAAGTCAAGCGTTAGAGTGCCAAGGGAGCCGGCCATATTTTACTCCAGGCATAAAAAAACCCGCACAAGGCGGGCTTATAAGTTTTATTTGAAAACCTATTGATAAGGGTTCGCCGTCTCGGTCGTTGTAAAACTGACAACTTTCCCAGACGAGTCGAGAATCACGCTTAAAGCTTGATTGCTATAGCTGGAGCCGACGAAACCGACTTTCGCATATCCCCAGGACATTACCTGCGTTCCGTCGGAGTTTCTGGAGGTTGCCAGTGGACTTCCGAAGCTGCTGATCAAATCATTCTTTGTCGTCACTCCTTGCTTTATCTGATCAAGCTGAGCCTGGGTTACTGGCTTTCCATATTGGGTAGCGCAAGACGCGAGGACACATGACGCTAACAACAAAACGCTCTTCCGCATGACCTATCTCCCTATCCACAAAGCCCCAATCTACCATCATCCAGGCCTATCATCACGCCCAACCCGCTACAGCCTCCTCCAGCGACTCGACACGCGGATCCATGTGCGGCGCGAAGTCCTGCTGATAGTGCCGAGGCGCATCCTTGCCGGTCTTCGAGTTGACGTAAAAAGCTTGAAACTGCGCCAGAGCCATCTCGATGCGCATGCCCTGGTGCAGCGATCCGCGCTTGGCGCGAAACTTCATCCAGACCACAAACTCGGAATAGGTCATGCGCTCCTGCGCTTCGGCAATGGTGCGGCCGCCGATTCCGTTCATGACCAGCTCGCACCAAAGCTCATCAGATGGGTCTAGCGCTTCTTCTTTCCCGAGTTCTGCACCTCGCCGATGGCGATAAGCAGCAGGTTGGTCAAGTCAGGGTCGAGTGCGCCCTTATCCGGATCGGCCTCGCCAGTGATGTCGGCCACGGTGAACACCGCCTTGCCATCGGCATCACAGATGCTGGAGGCAATTCGGCAGGCCAGCGGGTCAGCACCACGGTGGGCAGCAATGTCGCCAACGGCGGTCTGGTACGAGAGTGGCCGGACGTAGCAGGTGAATTTGGCGCCATCCCACTCGATTTCCTTGGCCACCGGCCGCGCGGTGAAGGCCTTCGATTTTTTCAGGTTCGCAATGTTCAGTTCCATTATGCGGGGACCTTACGAATCCAGGCGGAACCGCCCGAGCGCTGAATCGACACGGTCGAAGCAACCACGGCATTTTGCGCGAAGGTGAATGGGAAGTCGGCCACGTAGCCTTGGAAGGCAAACCAGGTTCGCGTCGGCGGCAGCTCGAAGTCATCGCCCTCGGTGCTGATCGTCGGCACGATGTCCTTGCCATCCGACCAACCCACAACCCATTTGATGGTGGTATCGCCATTGGCTTCCGACAGCTGATGCAGACGAATATGACTCGCGTTGTTTGGGTCAGCGTTGAGGCCGAGCGAGGCCTGGCCAGGGGTGCGCAAGCCTTTCTTGTAGCTGCGCTCATCGGCGCTGAGACAGGTGTCTTCGATCTGCTCGGCAGGGGAGCCGCCCGGGTCGAAGCTGGTGGCACACTCAACTTCCATAACCGTCATAGGCCCGGTGCCGGAAAGCGGCGGGACCAGTGCGTAGATCTGGGTTCCTTGGGAAAGGATCGACATGGCATTCTCCAAATGTCGGGCAAAAAAATACCCGCACTTGGCGGGCTGGGTTTGAGGTTTGGTTATCGGCGGACGATCCAGTCCACGCTGAAGCTATAGCGGTATCGGCCTGTTTCAGTGTCGCGGTTTTCGCCGTTGTAGCTGGCCACGGAGGCAGAAAGCTCGACGGCGTACTCCAAAGCCTGGCCGGCGGCGCGAGCCTCAGCCGCTGTGGCAGCATAGACATCGATCTGCAGCGCGTGACTCTCGACGTCCGGCCGGCCTGCCAGGTAGTTATCAGGTGATCCGTTGACAATCTGCCAGACGCAATACGTGCCCACTGGATTATCCGGAGCCAGGCCGAACAAATAGAGCCGGGTCGGATTCGTACCCAGCAGCGTAGTAACACCAGGATCAGCGGTAGCAACCTGAAAGATTGGTGGGTACTTCATTGAGCGGCCTTTTTGGCTGCGCGCTTGATAGCGCGGTCGATTGCTTTCTCGTACTCAGTGACAAACGCGTCAGTCGCCACGCTGATGTTGTCCGCAAGGGCTTTGCGCATGAATGGCGTGGCCCGCATTTTCTCGGTGCCGAATTCCAGGAGTCTCCAGTGCGGGGTTGGCGCATTGGCCGAAAGGTCGGGGCTGGAGCCCCTCTTTGGCAGTACGGCGCCATGCAGAACGCCCACTCGAAAGGCCAGGTCACCGCTCCGCTTGAACAGTCGTCCATTCCAGCGAAGCGCGATATTTTTGGCGATCGACCGGCCGGTAGCCGAGTCGTCCAGCTTCTCGGCGCCCTCCTTTGCCTTGTTGGCAACCAACTGCGCAGCCTTGCGCAACGCGGAGCGCCCACCTTTGCGCTTTAGGTCGTAGGTCACCGCCTCAAGCTTGCCGAGCAATGAATCTAAGCCGGTGATGCTGAACTCCATACCATCAGCCATCGTTCACACCCTCGCTGCAGGGCATCGTCAGATAGTCAAGCCCGCTTTCAGTATCCGGCAGCACGCCCTGAATATCGTAGACCTTGCCTCTATGAAGTATGCGCATCGTCCCATCCACGCCAGCACGGTAACGAATCACCACGCGGGCGGTAACTTTGTTCTGCGGTGCCGCAGCGGCTACAAACTGCGTTACAGATACGGGGTCAACATCCGAAGGAACGCTCACCCAGGCGTCGATCCATGTCTTCACCATTTCGCCTGTCACTGGATCTTGCACAAAGCTGGGGCGCTGGATGGTAATTCGATGCCTCAACTTGCCGGCGCGCATTACACACCCATCCGGATGCGGTAAGGCATCAGCAACGCCTTGCTGGTCAGCGGAAGCTCAGTAGCAATAGTGCCCGTCACCACCTCCTCCCTGTTCGCAAATAGGTGGCCGAGCTTGAGCAGGCAAGCCGCCTCAATGCCCTTGTTGATCACAATCCCGTACTCGTCCATGTCGATTGCCTCGAAGGTATCCGCCAGGGTCTGGCGAGCACGTTCACGCAGCCGGCACCGGTCGTCAGAGTTTTCAGGGGCATCAGCCACCAGCAGCGCGGCGCGGTAAGTGGCGCGCGCCGCCTGGTTCCGCTGAAGAGTGGTGGACTTTGCGAGATCCACAGAGGCCTGATCGGCAAAGAACCGGCGTTGCAGGAACTGCTGAGCAGCCTCCTCGGCGCCGTCCAATTGCGACTGCACCAGGTCCTGATCCTCAGGCTCTGCAAGCAGATGCTTCATGGCTAGTCCGATGTCGATCACGCTCATGGTCAGTCGGCCTTTTTCTTGGCTGCGGGTTTTGGCGCAGCTTTATTCGAAGGGGTTGGGGCCTGCTTGTTTTCCGGGGAAGCAGAATTCTTCACGTCGTATTCCTCGATCAGGCCATTACGGCGGAGATCGCGCGCCACCGATTCATCCACGGTGAATTCCGCACCACGCTTCACATACTTTTCGCCTGAATCCAGGCCGTCGGTATTGAAGCCTTTGATCGCTTTTACAGTGATGTCTGGCATCGGTGTTCGCACCCGGTTTCCCAGGTGCGCTCCTATGAGGTGTCGAAGCCTTACGGCGCGTCGAATTCACCGTGGACGAAGGATTCTTCACGGTACACAGCCATAGCCAGGCGCTCTTCCGCGCGAATCGTGACCATGTTGGTACGGAAGTTATCGCCGTCTTCAGTCGAAACTTCGACGGCCGCCTCTTCGCGGTCGAAAATCTGAGCCGCGATGTTCATGGCGCCCACCAGGAATTCACCCTCTGGAACAGCGTTGCTGTCCACAACAGGCAGCTTCCACAGACGTTGTGCGCCGCCTTCCTGGACGTTGACCCAGATGTAGGAGCCCGTGCTGTCCTTGGTCAGCTCGATATCAGCCCAGTCGACGGGGTTGAGTGCGATCGCCGAGGCGCGGTATTCGGCGATCCGTACCTGCAGGATGGCGCGACGCAGCGTATCGATCTTGGTATCGCCGGCTTTGCGAAGGGCGTTGTTGAAAGCGGATGCCTGAGGGATCAGGCCGAGCATGTTCCCGCCCACGCCGTTACCGGCGAGGATCTGCTCTTCTTCCTTGTACTTCAGGCCGTAGATCGCGCGGCCGTTGATGTAGCTCTGCAACAGCGGGATATCGGACAGAACCTGCTTGGAGGCGCGGAACCAGTGCGCGATGGTCACCACGTTGGTGGTTTTCAAAGCGAACGAGATATCCGACTGGGCTTTCGCTGCGCCTTCAGTGGCCTGGATCGCCGCCATGTTCTGGAAGCCGCTTTCTTGCACGAACTCGACAGCGTTGGAGCCGGTCCGGCCAGGCATGATCAAATCGCGGATGACGAATTGACGCTCCGGATCTGCAACGATGCCAGGTACCCGCGTGGGCTGGATGCCAACGCCCACGCCGCCAGTACCGGAGGTTGCGCTGGTGATGTTGGTGACGGCCTTGCGACCAATGCGGGCGATGCCACGGCCGCGAGTTTGCAGGGCCTTGAAGTCCTCCGAGTCGGACAGCTCTTCGCCTACCGACTTGGCGTCAGTTGGATCGTTCGCCGCAAAGCGGCGAGCCAGCTTCTGCTCGATGTCCTGCAGGCGATCCTGCAAGCCCAGGCCATCCTTTACCAGGCCGTCGAGAACGGTCTTGGTATCGGCCAGAATGGTGCCGTGCTCTTTGATTTCTTTGTTCGCCTTCTCAGCGAACGCTTTGATTTCCTGGTCGCGCTGGTCCAGCAGTTCGGTTACCGCTTTCAGCTGGACCTTGTCGTCGGAGTGCTCCTTGCGTTGCATCTGACGGTTTTCGGCGCGAGCCTGGTTGCTCATGGCGTTATGCATGGTGAATCCTCAAAACGAAGGGAGGGACAGTGCTGGGCGCGACTTGAGCGCCTCGACCACTTCAATTGCTGCCAGGTCGCCCGCGGACTCGCTCCGGAGCAGATGCTGCAGGCCGCGATTGGCAATCACCGCGGACTGAGTTTTCGAGAAGCCTGCCTCACGCAGGAGCAGCTCAAATTCAGGAAGTGAAGGCAGGCCGCCATGGGCCAGCTTCGACTTAATCGTGTCGGTTCGGGCCTCATCATTGGCCGGCACGGTCACGATGGAAATCTCGACCAGGTCGAGTTTGGTCAGGGTTCTGATCCGGGTTTTTTCGTCGAACGTGGATTCCCGAACGTAATAGCCGATGGAAAGGCCGGTGATAGAACGAGTTTTCATCCCGCGATAAGCAATTCGCGCATATGGCGCTTCAGCCATCCACAGCGAACCGTCGCCAAAAAGACCGCGCTCGTCTTCCTTCAACGATTCCATGGACCAATCACCGATGGGCTCGCCAGTTCGGTGCTGCCAAAGCACCGGCAAGGATCGGGATTTGGCCTTGTGTTCAGCGATTGAGTCGAGGAAAGCGCCAGGCGCGACCACCTCGTTGTAGCTGTCGACGACACCGAACACCGATCCGTAGCCAGAAAAAAGGCCGTCATCGCTGACAGCCTTTACGTCGTAATCAAATGAGCGGTACTTCACCGCCAGGGACTGGTCTTTCCGTTTCATTCCTGGTTCCCCTTGGGGGTTTCGTTGAGCCAGTCCAGCAGCGCGGAACGCGCTTGCTGGGCATCACCAGAGCCCTCGCCAAGCTTGTCGATTGGCAGCATGTTGGATTGGACGGTGAGCTTCGCCGCGTTACCGCCCATGGGTGCAAGGTTTTCCTTGATCCGGCAGTCGTCTCGGGTATAGATACCGTTTTGTGTCATGGAGCTATAGAACGCTGCGCGAGCTGCGCTATCGGCACGAAGCAAGCCCTCTGGATTGAACTTTGCGTAAAATCGGCGGCGCTCATCAGGGCGCAGAAGGCGACGATTAATGCTCTGCTCGATGCGTTTCATCCAGGGAAGTAGAGTGAAGCTCAGGAACCCGAGCATCTGCTGTTCCATACCGGTGCCCCAGCTGGTGCTATTCGACGTGTGGCCCACCATCCAAGGAGGAACACGAAACCACCGGCAGATCTCTTCGACGTTGAAGGCTCGGGTTTGGAGCATTTGTGCATCTTCGGGCGTCATGGACACCTGCTGATATTTCATGCCAGCTTCCAGCACCATCGTCTTGCCGGTGTTCACCGCGCCGGCGAACTTGGCAGCCATGTCCTCTCGGATGTCCTCCCGCTGGGCTTTGTTGAGAATCTGGTCTGTGGACAGAACGCCGCCGAGTTTCATGCCGTTGGCAAACATCTTGCTGGCCGACTCATCGGCAGCCATAGCAGCGCCGAATACATTGCGACCCATGGCAAGCGGGCTCAAGCCGCACATGGGATCGGTCCCGAACCCACGCGTGTGCATCATTTGCTCATCGAGTAGCGTATGAGGCTTACCCTCGCTGTCGATGAACCGGTATTCGATCGCTCCGCTGCTAGTGCGCCGAGGCGGAGAAACCGACTGAGGGAGGATAAACTCCAACGAAGACAGATCGCGCCCCACCAAATGAGGCTCATTAAAACTGTTGCCGCTGAGCAGCAAGCTGGCCACCACGCATTCCCAGAACTCAACGGGGGTTTGGTCGGCGTTCGGCTGCTCGCTGATCACCCGGTGTACGGGGTGCGAAGCGGCCACCTCTGGCACACCGTTCTTATTTTCGTAAAGTGCGATCGGGAGGGTGGCCAGGGTTTCGGCGATGAGGCGTACGCAAGCCCACACCGTCGATAACTGAAGCGCTGTCTGCTGGCTCACCGTTTTTCCCGACGCGGAATCAGTGCCGTAGTAACCATTCCAGAATGAAGCGTCACCCAGGCCAATGCGCCGACCTACCCAGCCAGCAAGCGAGGACTTCACAAATCCAGGCTCGGCGGATTTGAATAGAGCCTGGCGCAGGACTGACTTGATAGGTTTATTCACCAGTCAACCCCTTACGGATGAATCCAGCCGCAGCCAAGAAAGAAGCAGCGCAGGCGATGAGTGCCCAGCCGAGACCGACCAAGACAAATACGCCGGCGACAAACAGGCACAGCGCGGCGACGGCCGCCACAATGAAGAGGATCAGGCCAGTATCCATGGGTGATTTATCCAACAATGATAGGTTTCGAAAAGAAATCGCTGATGTTGCCGCTGTTGTCGTTGGCGAGGATTAGCGCCCTGCCTATAGCCATAATCAGCGCGACGGCGCCGTCGATCTTATTGTCGTCGCCCTGCTTGATGGGCCGCACGACATCGTCGTTGCCGGGCATGTGTTTACCGATCACGTTGGCGATACACCAGGTCATGATCGGGTGACCATCGTGATGGAACCTGCCGGCGGTGATGGCCGCCTCGAGCTCCTTCATGGGATCGGACATGTTGGTGTAGTTCTGCGTGATCGTGATCGGGCTGAAGCCTTCGTCATCAAGATCGTGGCTGAGGCCCGTTGCGCCGTGCGGGTCAATCGGGCACTCGCGGACCGGCGCCTGGTGATTGGCTTCCTTTGTGTCTTCGAAGATTTCGCGGTAATCGATCTCGGCGCCATCGGTGATTTCCAGATGCTTGGAATTGATCCAAGCTTGGAACCGTTCAGACATGCGCTTGTTGTCGCTGTCGTACGCGGTGTCATAGGGCACCCAGAACTTTGGCGCGACACTGTAGTAGTGGATCTTCCCGTCAATCACTCGCCAAAACAGGCGCGCCCTTGAGTTCATGTCCAGCTTGCGGGCCAAGTCGAAACCAGCGATCCACTCCTGCCCCTCGAACTGCTCGAGCGTGAGCGTGGTGTCCTCACAGGATCTCCAGTCTTCCATGTTGAAGAAGCCGGACTTTGCACTCACCCAAAGGTTTAAGTGCTTCGTTTTGAAGGTGTTTGCGAACCGCGCCGAACGTATCGCCCTGGCTTGCTGGCTCTCCAAGTACTCTTGGAACACCGAGACGCCGTGGTTCGGGTTGGCCTTGGCGAGCATCTTCGGATCGGTCCAGTCGTCGCCTTCGTCGAGCGTCCATATCCAGCCGAACAACTCTTCGTCAGGCACGGTGCCGGCCAGCATCTCAACGACCTGACGGCGCTTGTCGTAGCAAGGGCCTTCGATATCGGCGCCGGCGGTGGTGATGATAAACATCAGCGGCTGCCTGCGTGCCCCCATACCGGTGAGCATGGTGTCGTATTGGGCCGACGTTGGGTGTTCGTGGTATTCGTCGACGATCGCGCAGCTGGGTGAAGCGCCGTCCCCTGGGTTGCCAATGAGTGGTTCGAAGCGGCTGAAGTCGGATGGGATGTTCATGTTCGAGGCGTTGACCTCGATGCCCGCGGCCTGAATCAGCATGGGCGACTTGCTCACCATCAACTTGGCCGGGCGGAATACCTCCCACGCCTGCTTCTCGGTGGTCGCACCGGCATACACTTCGGCGCCGAACTCGCCGTCGGCAACGAACATGCTGATGCCCACGCCGCCTGCGACAACGGATTTGCCGTTCTTTCGTGGCACTTCCCAGTAGCTTTCACGGAACCGACGGTGGCCGCCTTTCTTTTTGACCCAACCAAACGTGACGGCCAGGCCGAACAACTGCCAGGGCTCAAGGCTAATCAGCTGACGCTTGAATGCCCACTCGCCTTTCGTGTGTGGCAGAAGCTGGATCAGCCTGAGCTTCTTCTCAGCTTTGGCAGCGTCGAACTTGTATTTGAACCCACGCTTGCGACTGGCGGCCAGGTCGTCGAAGTGACGCTGCACCGCCTGGTGGATATAACGGCACGCCGGGACCTTACCGCGAAGCAATGACCGACCCCACGCCGTCGCCTTGTCGACATTGGGGTGGGCAGATTTGGTCATCAGGTTCTCAGCAGGTTGGCAAATTCGTTGGTTTCTTTCTCCTTGTTGCCGCCGATCAGCCGTGTGCGGCTCGCCGGGTCCAAGCCCAGCATCGAACCGAACGTAACCATCTGGCGCATCGTTTCATTGGCGGCGGTAAGTGCAGGGTTCTTCATCGGGCCACCGGTGGCACCGGTAACGACGATGCCATGCTGCTGGATCGACTCTTGGGCCAGCCGCCAGTTGTCGTAGGCGCTACAGAAGGCCTCGACGTTGTGCAGGTCCGTGATAGCCACCACGTTCTCGCGCAGCAGCTCAGGGACAATCATGTTCCACATAGTGGCGGCCCGAGGGGTGAACCACTCGGGCGGATCGATCTGGGTAATCTTTGAAAACTGCGGCTCGGCTGTGTTCAGCGCGCGCTTGCCTGGGTTTCCGGCGAGCGCTTTTTTGGCCGTTGGCTTGGGTTTGCGACCACGGCCGGCGACCGTGGCGGTGCCTCCCATCGCGCAACTCCTGAATTTTTAATTTCGCGGGTGTAAAAAAACGATTGAGGGCGCGGTCTAGAAGCGAAAAGGCCCAGACTTTCGACCCTCCCCCTCCCTTTCTGCGCAAATCGTTCTCATTTGGTCGTTTTCCACTGCTTTTCGGCAATTTTTCTGTTTTCAGCGCCGGGAATTGCCGAAACCACCGTCCTCGGAGGCCGTTTTGCTGGAGTGGCACGGACCACACAGGCTCTGCCAGTTGTCACGATCCCAGAACAGGGTCATGTCACCTTTGTGCGGGATGATGTGGTCAACATCCGTCGCTGCGACCACCTTGCCTCCCTGCTCGCAGAATCTGCACAGCGGATGCTTGGCCAGCCAACCAGCCCGGGCCTGCTGCCACTTATAGTTGTAGTGGCGCTTGGTGCTGCTCTCTCGGGGCTTCGCCCAGGTCGAGCTCTTGAGTAGGTGAGCGTGATCATCACAGTACCGAGGGTTACGGGTCAGGGTGTTGCAGCCCTGGGCATTGCACGGCTTCTGCGGTCTCAGCGGCACGGGGTGCCATCCATGTACGTCAGCGGGCGGGCATCAGGGTCCTGCTCGGCCTGATCCTCTGCCAGCGCCTGGATCAGTAGCGCTTGGTGCTCCTCCATCCGCTCCAGCAGCGCGGTCTGTTTCTTCATCTCGGCCAACATCTCGGCCTGTAAGCAATTCGCTTGCTCGCTCATAGGCCAGCCTCTTCATCTTGTTGAACCATTCGCGCCGGGCGGCGCATCCACTGCAAGCCATCACTCAGACTTGCGACTGGGAAACTTGAACTCCGCAACCCGATCAGCAAAGTCGGCCAGCTTCTTAACACCCAAGAATCCGATAAACACACCGGCCGCCGTCGCAAGGTTCTGCGGCAGTCCGAAGTACTCAAGGACCGGGATCAGTCCTATCGTGATCAAGGTGCAGATTGCGGCCTCGAGCAGAGCCTGGCGCCGGGTCCCGCCGCCGTAGATGATCCTGATACCAGCCATCAATGCAGATAAGCCTGCGGCATATAGAGTCGGCGAATGCTGACTCAGCCATGCAAGCACGATGAGCCAGGTATCTGGTTTGTCTGGCATGTTCGACATCTCAGGTTCCTCCCTTTCGGGGAGTGAATAGATCAGCCCCAACAGCACTCCCATCTCAGCGCGATGGGTGTGGTGGAGCCGAAAACGAAAAAGCCCCGGCAAATGCCGAGGCTCAATGTGGGTGAAGATGGAGACCCTGTCAGGTCTCTGTCGTGGCGTTTCCCCCCAGTCCCCACGCTGACTGTTACCCCTGCACGTTGCCGCCGGGCTTTGATCATCTCCAGAAAGCAAAAAGCCCAACTCTAGGGTCGGGCTTTGCTCGCGGAAAAACCGCAAAGTAACTGAAATCTATATGCAGGGACCGGGGCTGTCAAGCGGCCTGGCGGCGAATATCTAAAGCGCCGTCAATCCACGCGACACCTGCCTTCCAGAGCTGCCGCGTCTTCTCTTCCCCGAATCCCATCTTCTTACCGACCTCCATTAAGGAGCTGTCGAGCCTGGTGTAATACTTCATCAGCACCTGGCCACATTCCGGGTAGCGCTTGAGCAGTCGGCCCATCAAACCATCGATCATCAGGGCATCGTCATCGGTGATCATTGGCGACAGGACGGTGTTCTCGCGTGAGGCGCAGCACGACACACCAGAGCCCAGTACAACCCAGCGGCCCCAATGCTCCAGCAGATCCTCGGCAGTGCGTTCTCTAAAGCTCGGTGTGAAGGCCATGGCTCAATCCCCTGTGAAGTTGGTGGCACCTGCGCCACGGCGGTTGTTCTCGTTGTATTGCGCTTCAGCACCGGCAGGCTTGAAGCAGTTGAACTGGGTGATCTGGTGCTCGGCAGCCTGGAGCCGAATGCTCAGCTGCGTCACCAGCACCTCCAGCGGCAGCGCCTCGCCGGTTTCGGCGGTAACCCATCCCGAGGCGTTGCACTGCACGCAGGCCAGTTCATGGAAGACGCCCTTGATCACCGCGCGACCGCGGCATGCCGGGCACTTGGCCAGGTCAAGCTGCGCGGCGCGGAACGCTGGGCCGTGGGACTTCTTCATAATGCTCATTCGATCCATTCTCCAGAGCCCCAGGTCAAAGGGTTGAACCACCGCCACCGAGGCACCCAGACCACAACGGTGTCCCGCCAGCCATTCCTTGTCCCGCAGTGCCCGCACAGCTTTAGGCTCTCAAAGGAGTTGTAGAAGTCGGCGCAGTGGCGGTCGACGCGGCTGATTGCATTGCAAGATTTGCAGGCAATAGCGTGATGAAATGCCATTTTTAAACCTCGCCTTTTATGGTTTCTGAATTTGGCTAGAGGCCGCGCCATTAAAGGCCTCGGCGTCATTGTGCGAATTTCCGTTTCTAGTCATGGTCGAGCGGTGAATCAGGTTGAAACCCTTCCCGTCTAACCAGTCATGCCACTTGTTCAATGCCTCGCGCTTGAGCAGTTCCGCCGAGGTATGGATGTAGGTCTGCACGTTGCGAGTCATCGTGTGGTTCACCAGCATCTCGCCAATCAGGAAGTCGACACCCAGGTCGGTCCAGCCAGTGCGGGCAACCTTGCGCAGGTCATGGCTGGTCCACTCGCCCTTGCCCAGCCGGGTGAACACGGCACAGGCCTGGCTATCGCTCATCGGTCCACGTGTGCGAGCTGGGAACAGGTAGGTGCCCTTGTAGCCCTTGGACGACTGCCAGTCCCGGTACCGCTCCAACAAGGCACACACCTGGTGGGTGAGCGGAAGGTGATGCTCGCAGCGGGTCTTGGTGTTCTCGGTGGGGATGAACCATTCGCCCTGCTCACCCAGGGTCAGGTGGGACCACTGGGCTTGCCGAGTCTCCCCAGCGCGGGTGCCGTGGCACAGCATCATCAGGGCCAGCATGCAGTCCTGAGGTTGCTGATCGAACCCTTCGGCCAGTTGACCGATCACTTCCTCGAGCTGCACCGCCCGCAAGCGAGACGGCTTTGGCTGGATACGGGCCTTGGTGAAGTCAGTGAACTTGAACCCGGCGATGGGGTTGGCGGTGATCAGGCGCAGCTTCTCGGCCTGCCGGAAGGCAACCACCAGCACACCCCACATCAGGCGCACGTAGGACAGCGACATTTCGGCCTGCATTGGCCACATGACCAGCTTGTCGAGCGTTGACCGGTCAACATCCTCCACCGCCAGGGTGCCAAGTCGTGGCTTCAGGTGGCACGAGATGATCGATGTGTTGGTGGATCGGCGCTTCGCTGACAGGCTTCGGTCCACGGCCTGGCGCGCCGTAAACCAGTCGAGTAGCTCGCCAACAGTGTGCAGCGTGCCGGCGGCGGCGGATGCCTTGGGGTCAGCCGCCAGGCGTTCGCGGATCTTCGGCAGTGCGCTGATCAAGCCCTTCACCGGCAACTCGGGAAAGCCGGCGATCTTCTCCCACTTCTTGCCGACCACCAGGTGCCACGTACCGCGCTCGCGGTTTTGATGGAAGCGGAAGTACACGCCCGGGTACCGCGCGTCACGCAGGTCACGGATATCGATATTGCCGGCCTGCCGGCGAATCTCGGCATCGGTGAATGAAGTGAGCAGTGTCTGGGTCATGCGGCGGCCTTCGTTTGAGGTTGGAGTAGATAGGCGCGGATCGCCTCAATGGCGTCGAAGTGCCCGCGGCATACGATGGCCAGGTAGCCCTGATCGGTCAGCGCCTGGAGGTAAGCGTCCTGGGCCGGGGAAACGGCGGCGTCATGTGGTGCTGTGGCCTTGAATTCGATGTACAGGCCGAAGTACCCGCCGCGAGCCATCGGCAACACCAGGTCGGGAACACCAGCCTTCACGCCCTGCTCTTTCAGCTTGATCGCCACCAGCTTGTGCCGGTGCCCACCATTCGGGACGTGGTAGATCAGCTTCGCGGCTGCCGTATAGCGCAGGCTGATCTCCTTGATTAGGGCGGCCTGCTCCAGACCCTCGCGGTCAACAGACTTGGCGCGGGCCGGCTTCTGGCTAAATGGCTTCACGGCGAACGGCTTCAAAGCTTCACCTTCCCTTCGCGAATAAGGATGTCTTGGGTGCGCATGACGCCCTCGGCCAGGTAGAGGCGAACCTCATCGCGGGTCAACTGAACTGGCGCACGCAGGCGGCCGTCGGCGATGTCATGGCAGTACCCACATGCCCAGGCGGCCTGGAAGTCGTTCGGCTTCATGCCCATACCGCAGGTGCCGCCAAGGCGGTAGTGCGCCAGGACAGTGGTGGACGGTTCGCAAGAGCAGCCAGGAAACCGAACCTGGCAGTCACGGTCACGCGCGGCCTTCGTGAGCTTGCTCATTGCGCCTCCCAATACCGAATCTGGCCAGCAACTCTTGGCGGGCAGCCTTGCCATCCGTCTTTATTCCCATCCGGGCGACCTGCGCACAGGCAACTCGCTCGGTGAGCTCCGAAGCCAGCTCGGCGGCCGACTTGTTGCCGTCATAACCAATGCCCGCGGCGATTTCTTCAAGCGGGAGCCCCTGCACCAAGCGGCGAATGGTGATGTCATAAGCCCGGTCAAACACCTTGCTGGCCTTCTCCGGGATCAATTCGCCGAGGTTATGCAGCTCGCACTGCAAGGCAGCGTGACGGACCGCCGGATGAGACCAGGTGCGCGCACCAAAACGGCTTGGGTGGGAGTTTTCGAGAGCCTCACGGAATGCCTTGTCGTGGGAAGGAATGCCCAGCATCTCGGGTGTCGGCTGGCACCATTTGATGAACTTGCCGACGCTTGGCGCGAAGTCACCGCCGATCTGCCGGCAGTTCTGCAGGCCGTACCGGATCTGCTCAAGGGTCGTAATCCCTGCAACGATGAACGCCTTGATCCAGCTGCGCTTGGCGGCATTCAGCGATTCAGCATCAGGCCAAGCCTGTTTCCAGGCCGGGAAAATCGCCTGCAATTCTTTGAACAGCGCGTTCACGACGTCGGCGGTACCCGGCGGCAACTGCTTCGGCTGAACCAGCGTTACCGGCGGAAGATTGCCCATCGTGCTGAGCAGCTGTTCGGTGCTGCGTGGCTTCTTGATTTCCATCACAGATCCCCCAGATCGTTCGCCCAGCTGGTGTCATCGAAGTCAGGAGCCTTGCCCTGCCCCGAAGCTTTCACGCGTTCGCGCTTGACCCACTGAACCAGCCGGTAGCACCAGCCGGCGGAGGTGTCGATGGTTGCTGGCTTGGCGACGAAGAACCCCATGAACGCCCGGATCGCCGCCTCAGGGACGGCATCGGCAGGAAGCCCGGCGATAGTGATTTGATCGGACAGCCCCTTCTCGTTCGGAACCCAGGTGGCGAACATGGCGAAGCGCTGGCGATCATCCTGCGGTTCGATGGCGGCGCTGTTCTGTTCGGCGAGCGCGGCATCAATCTCGCGCTGCTGCAGCTGCTCTTCGGTTCCTTGATGGTTAAGTGGTGGATTGGGTGCAGCTGCTGCACCCCGTTCTGTTCCTGGCTGCACCCCGTTCTGTTGTGCGTTGCACCCCGTTGCGTCATCTGCACCCCGCTTTGTACGGGGTGCAGGATTTGCACCCCGCAATATTTGAAGGTCGTAAACGACAGGGCGGCGGTCATGGCGTTCAATATGAACCGCCGCGATAGCCTGATTGCCCTTCTTGATAAGACCGGACTGTTCCAAGTCATCGAGTTTGTAACGGACGGTGCGCTCGGATAGGCCTGTGTCTTGGGCCAGGGTGGAAGCAGATGGAAAGGCGCCGGTACCGTTGGAGCCGGCATAGTTGGCCAGGCACAGCAGCACATGCCGAGCGCTGGAGTCTTTGAGGGTTTGAACGGGCAAAGAGAGCGCCCATGACATTGCTTGAACGCTCACAGCGAAGCTCCGATATTCTTTTCGGCCAGGTAGGCAAGGCCTTTGGGGGTAATCATGGGGTCGAACGCAGCACGCTCGATGCCAGTCTCTGGGTCTGGTTTCAGCGCAGTGACCTTGTGGACCATATAGCCGGATGTGATGCGAGGCTGATAAGCGACCCATCGCTTTGAGCCCTTACGTCGGAAGATCCAGCGGTGCTGCTCCAGCCAGGAAAACAGCCGGGATGGCTGAAGCTGCAACTGCTTGGCTGTGTCGGTGATGCAGATCGCGCCGCCGGCGGCGGCAAGGCGCTTGATGGCCGCGACCTTGGGTTCTTGATCCAGGATCACCAGCCGCAGCGATTGGTTGTCGCGTGCCTGGTCAGCTGCAGCCTGCAGCGCCTCGGCGTATGTCGCCGGAATCTGGAATTTCCCGACCTGTGCTTCCAGCTCTTGCCAGCGATCAATGATCTTGGCTCGCAGCTCGACGCTGTATCCAGAGACGACCACCAAGGTGTCACGTTGGGTCAGCAGGAACTCTCTATACACCTGGCCGTTCTGTGCATGCACATAGGGGGTGTCGTTTGAAGAAACGACACCCTTTACAACCAGGGACCGGATGGTTTTCAGCACGTTGTCGTGGCTACTGCCGGTCAGTTCCGCGATTTCGCGTGACGACATAGTGTGTCGCGACACGTTTTGCGATGCCCCTAAAAGTGTCGTGACATGGTGGGTATTGCCTGGAGCAGCGTTGATGTTCATAATGGCCCCACAAGTTTTATTGCTGTTGAAAGGACCGCCCTGCCAGGCGGTTTTTTTATGCCAGCGATTCAGGCGGCCTTCAGCGATTCGCGCAGGATGTGCAGCGCTTCGATTGCTTCCTGAATGGCTTTCTCGCCCTGAGCTTTTTCGTGCTGGCTGATGTGGTTGTCAGCGGCGGCGTCGAATATCAAGCGCCCAACGTCCCCGCACTCGGCGGACAGATGCCCGAGAGCAACCATCAACGGCTTGGCTGCCGGCTTCTCTCGGGCAACCAGGTCGTAGCCAAACTTGTCTGCGAGTGAAATCAGCGCGCGCATGTCGCCGGTGTGCAGCAGAACGCCAAACAGATGCTCGATGGTCAGGTGGTGGGCCGAGTTATCCGGGTTCGAGCGCTGCAGCAGGCTCACGTGCGAGAGGCACATCTTCCCAGCCAACTCTTCTGCCCCACTTTCCTTGATGGTGGTGTGGCAAGCCCTCAAGAAATCTTCCATTCGTAAAACCTCAAATTTGTTTCCGTGGCGCCTTTGCAGTGCTAAGGCGATCATTTGGTCAATGGAGTGCTGCGCAGGGATCTCAGGCGGCGGTCTGCTGCGCAGCATCGCCGGCCGCAGAAATGATCTGCCCCCATGGAAAAGATGGGCAAAGATCGGCGCGATTTACGGCGCCGCCGGTCAATGCTTCGATTTGAATCGCACGCTTTGCGGGAACAGGTCGCTCGCCGGAGCACCATTGATTAACGGTGGGTGCAGTGACCTTCAGCAGGCGCGCCATTTCCACCTGACTACCCAGCAAGCGAGATGCTTCTTTGGCCGCTTCTGCTGACTTCATGAGTTCTCTCCTGGAGATTTATGCCGAATATAAGGCATTACCTTATCACGGGCAAGTCATTGCCTAACCAACAACGCAATAGGCTTAATTAGGCAATGCTTACCGGACCAGAATTAGGCGCCGCCATTGAGGCCGCGCGGATCGCCAAGGGCGTATCGAAAAAGAATCTCGCAGACGACTTCTCCGTGAAGCCTCCGTCGATACAAGGCTGGGTGAAAAACGGCAGAATCGATAAATCAAAGCTGATGGACGTGATCGCCTACTTCTCCGATGTCGTTGGCCCTGAGCACTGGGGACTACGCCCAGGCTTCTCCTACGAAAACCTCGAGGAAGCTAACGAGGACTCTCCTGGTCAGCGCAGTAATGACGGGCAATCAATGGCTTCTTCTGCAGCGGATATGGTCCGTCAGATGTTGGCGACCAAGGGCAAAAGCCTTTCAGAGGATGCTCGGAACAGGCTGCTGGCCGCAGCAGAGCAGAGCGACTCAGGAAACGTCATACACGTCGACTTCTCTCGCCCAGGCCAAGTAGGCGACGAGGTATGGATTGCCCACTACGACGTGCGCGCAGCGATGGGCGGCGGGCAGATACCGCACGAATTCCCAGAGATGCTTCAAGACATACGGGTCAGCCCCAAGCATTTGCGCGAGATGGGTGTCACGTTCAAAGAGCACTTCCACCTCAAGATGATCACCGGGTGGGGTCAATCGATGGCTCCGACGATCAAAGACCGTGACCCGCTACTCGTAGACATCACGATCCGGGAGTTCACCGGCGACGGCATATACCTCTTCTCCCACGACGAGATGCTGTACGTGAAGCGCCTGCAGAAGAAAGGAAAGGACCGCTTCAAGATGATCTCGGACAACAAGCACCACGACGCCGAGGATATCCGGGTGGATGACACCCACATCCTTGCTCGAGTGCTTTACGTGTGGAACGGACAACCGGTATGACGCTATGTCCTTGACCAAGCCAAACCAAGACATTAAGCGCGACCTACAAGGCATTGCCTCCGACCTCAAGTGGTCAGCCGTAGAGCTGATGAGGGTCGCGGAGCGACTTAGCCTTGCAGGGAATGAATCGGACGCCCAGGCCGTGCTGAGGTTGTGCGCCGTGTTTCATGCGGACGAGGATCGGCTGACGGGGTATGTGGACGAGGTGAAGGCAGGAAGGATTTTGCGGGGAAAGCCTGAATAGAAGGCGCAACGGATCTGAACACTCGATCATCACGAAGGAGCGATTTTGGTGAAAATCATCAAGTTCAGTTACAGGGATGCAAAGGGCGATTTGAGTCAGCGCGAGCTGATCCAGTGGTCAGAGAACTCGCTCTACATTCAGGGGAGGTCCGCGGCAGACTCATTCCCCAAAACCTTCAGGAAAGATCGCATAGTTGAGGTTTACTTTGGGGCTGAGTTGCTGCTGAACGACGCCGCGCCACCTGCTCCCAAGCTGCTGCCAAAACCACGTCCAGCGGACATGGCCGTATCGGCCGCCTCTTCCCACCATCCACAGCCAAAGACACCACCCGGCGGGATTAACCAAATTCTTTTCACTGGCTTTGCGGCGGCGCACCGTGCCGAGCTTGAGCAAAAGGCAATGGATTCAGGACTCAAAGTTATGAGCACTCCTGGAAAATCTCTGACTTTTCTCTGCTATGGCGACAACGCCGGGCCTACGAAGGTTTCGAAAGCACAGGACGCCGGAGCATTCATTATTGATGCAGAGCAGTTTCTGAGCTTGATAGCTACAGGCGAGATGCCTTAGCAGGCATGACCCCATGCATTACAGAAAGCCCGCCAGCGAGCGGGCTTTTTATTGTCCATCAGAAAGGCGCCGCCTCTTCTTCTGGCTCAAACTCGACCTCTCCCCTTCCCACCTCCTCGACTTCTTGCTGCTCCCACCTTACCGTCACGCTACCGTCATCATTGAGAGTCAGCTCGAGCTCATCAGTGTCGGCGATCACGCCAAGCACCTCTTCCCACTCCCGATCTCCATCAGTGTCCAGCCGATGAATCGTGACCCAGCGCTGCGCCTGCGCCACCGGGTGATTGATCATCGATGAGACGCGCAGCCCCAGCCGCTCCATGCCACTCATTTCTTGCCGTACCGACAGTGCCGCCTGCTTCTTCGCCATGAAATCCCCTCCCAGACAAATGCTGTATATCCATACAGCTTAGGCGCAGCTTATATCAGGGCTTGCGAGAAAGTCATCTCCAAAAACGGAATATCGAGTACACCGAACTCATGAAAATAATTAGGCATTACCTATTTACAGATGATTAGGCATTAGCTTATTGTTCATTCCATCGCAGTGACACACCGCCACTGCTGAGCACCACCGCTCTTTAACAGCCAGCGCAACAAACAACAGACCGCATTGCCTCTACCGGCGACCGGCGAGCAGACAGGCCCGAAAGCCTGCCAACGACAGGAAAAACCTGTACGGCTGCTCGATGGTGAAACGCCAGAACTGAGTGAATGACCCGGCAAGCAATGCGCCCCGCCCCTTCCGGCGGCAATAGGAGGGAAAGCATCACTTCTGCACCCTGGCGACAGGGTGCAGAGGGATGACAACCGAGGATCGACCATGAGTAAAGAAGAAATCTACGACAGCGAGATCAGCCCGCTCATCCAGCAGATCATCGCCATTGCCAGACAGCATGGCATCGCGATGTTCGCCAGCTTCAACATTGCCCACGATGGCGAAGGCCCTGACGGCGAGGACTGCAGCAGTCTAACCTGCACCTCTCACCTGCCAGATGGTGATGAGCTGTTCGACCCGCGCTTCAACAAGTGCGCCGGGATTGTCCAGCGTGGCGGCCATCATGCTGTTGGGATGAGCATCACCACCTCGCGCGCGGACGGCTCAAAAACACTCACCGCCGTGATCTGACAACCAGCGCCACGACAGCCTGTCGTTAACTGCCCGAGGCCCTGGTACTCCCCAGCACCAGGCCGCATCGGGGTGTGATCTGTTTGCCCCGCAATGGGTGGGCCAAGAAATGGGAAGCCGGAGCGGAGGAATATGGGAGGCGCAAGCCAGTAAGCCGGGCAGCCCAGACCGGACGACAGATCACACCCCGATGCGGACGAAATCGCGGCCTATAACCGCCCACCTGCATCCAACCCACCCAGCACGGAGGATTGGCAGCCATGTGAACCACAACGAACCCTAGACGCCACAGCGTTTACCGCGTGACGTAGGGAGGTCTACGAAGCGCACTGAAAGCCCGGTTTCGACTGGGCTTTTTTACGACTGGCCTTTACCCGTCAGCACCCTCCCCTGGGCCCACCGGCACGAACCAGACGGTCAGGGTGCTGACGAATAAACGCAACCCACTGAGGTATCCACCATGCACGCATCAATTCAACAGCGCGTAGACGGGGTTGCGGCCCTGCGCATGCGCTCCCGCCTGGCCACTGTCGAGTTCTACGCCATGATTGGCAAAGAGCCGCCGGCGCAGCAGGTCCGCTTCCAGATCAAGAACGTCGGCAACGCCTACCACATCGTGGAGCGCGCTACCGGCAAGGTGAAGGGCTTCCGCTGGAGCTGGAAGGAAGCCAGCAACTTCGCCCAGGCCCTTGAGGCTCGCGCAGACGGCGTGAAGGTGACGCTGTCGGGCGGTGCGCAATGATCGGCGTGCCCATGGCTGACCCGCGCGACTTGATCATCGACAACCTGAACCAGCAGCTCGAAGCGTTCTTCGGTTCCGGCAAGACCGCCCAGGTCATACCGAATGGCGTTGGTGTAGACGGCCCCTACAACGGCACCACGGCCCACCACGAACGCTTGCGTAAAGAACGCGACAAGCTTGCACCTTCCGTGCGCGCCGAAGCAGCCAAGGGCGTCGTGGCCAGCGTTGCAGCAAAGAACCTGGGCATGCACATCAAGCGCGTGACGCTGATCGCCCAGGAGAACGGCTTCAAATTCGCCGACACCCCATGAGACGCATCAGCAAGATGGCCGCCGCGCGGCGCAGACCGACCTGGCTGGCATTGCCGGCAAGTGGAATAGAGGAATCAGGCCATGGCCGAGGAAGAGCAACAGCCGACGGCGGAAGCCTTGAAACAGCGCCGCAAACGCGAGAAGGCAGCGGCGAAGGACGCTGCATTGGGCGTCGAGAAGTTTACGGTTGAAGTGGCCGGGGTGTTCAAGGGCGATCTTCGCAAGGTGATGAAGGCCCACGGCATCAACAACCAGCAGGACATTCACCAGCGGCTGCTCATCAACCTGATCGCCGCTGACTTCGAAACTCAAGCGCAGATGCTCAAGTGTGTCACGACACCTTTTGTAGTAACTGAAAAGGTGTCGCAAATCATCAAGGCGGCTGGCCTGAAGTCGCTCGCCGACGACCCACCCGAGCCTGACGACGAAATCGAAACACCAGCATAACCCACCCTACTCGCTGCATCCGGTAACCGGAGGGCGGCGGCTATCTGAGGTAACCGCATGAAAACCGAAATGATCACCCTGAAGCACGGCGACGTGTCTATCGAGATGCCATCCAGTGCTCTGGCAAAACTGGCGATTGCCAGCGTGTTCGCCCAGGTGCTGCCGCCGGCGGCGAATGTTCAGCCTGTCGCCCCAACTGATGTGCCAGCCTTCGGCGCCATCTGGCCCGGTCAAGGTGGGCTCAACGGCGGCTTCGCTCAGGCTCGCGGCGATGTTCCGGCCCATTACCTGATCATCGGCGAAAAGGACGTTGGCAGCCTTGAATGGGGCGGCCGTGGAGTTGAGGTGAAAGGTCTCAGCAAGACCAATGGCTACACCAACACCGAGGTGTTGTGTAACGACGAAGCTGAGCACCCAGCGGCGCATGCCTGCGCTGAGTACAAGGCTGACGGTCATCACGACTTCTACCTGCCAGCTGCTGCTGAGCTGTACCAGGGCTGGCTGAACTGTCCCGAGGTGTTCGCCCAGGACTGCTACTACTGGTCATCATCGCAGCGCTCAGCCGACACCGCATTCTACATGGACTTCGTTGATGGCCTTCAGTACGACTTCGGCAAGGGCTACGAGCTCCGTGTCCGCCCCGTCCGCAGATTGTTTATTTGATCCTTTAACCATTCGTTCTTGATCCGGCACACCAGGGCGCCCAGCGCCTTTTTTGTTGCCTTCGAAAAGAGGAAGCATCATGTCCGCAGTTGAGAAAGCAGCACCGGCAGTGACCACCCCGGCCATCGGCCAGGCCTACGGTGGAGGTTTCGTCACCGGCATTACCCGCGATCCGGCCACCGGCAAGCGCTCCCTGCACATCACCGCCGGCGCAGCGCATGAACTGGTCGGTAAGTGGGGCGAGTACGGCGAGAAGATCGAAGGTACCGACAGCTTCACCGACAGCCTGGCCAACACCCAGGCCATGGCGACGGCTGGCAGCGATCTGGCAGTGAAAGTGTTAGCGCTGAACATTGGCGGCTTCACCGACTGGGCAATCCCGGCGCGCGACGTGCAGGAGCTGCAATACCGCCACTTCAAGCCGACCACCGAAGAGAACTGGGAGAACTCGCGCAACGGTGACAACCCGCACAGCGAGCCGGTAGGCCGGTTATACAGCGCCGAAGACCCGCTGCAAACCGCGCACACTGCCTTCCAGGAAGGTGGAGTCGAAGCCTTCCGCGACACCTGGTATTGGTCGAGTTCGCAGCGCTCAGCCAACAACGCATTCAGCATGTACTTCGATGATGGCCTTCAGAGCAGCTACGACGAGAACGACGAGCTCCGTGTCCGCCCCGTCCGCAGCGAGCTTATTGATTAATTCGCTTATTTAATCCGGCCGCTTGCGGCCGGTTGCTCTTGGAGAGCGTGCCACATGGCAATGCATACGGAACTTGCGATCTACAACGCGGCAATGGGCCTGCTCCACATGGCCACCACCCTAACCCGGAACATCCCGCGGGACTTGAAACAGTCACTGGGAAAGCGGGTGATCGACGAATGCATCGAAGTCTTGATGCTGATCGCTCGTGCCAACGCCACCCAGGACAAGCGCCCTCACCTGACCCTGCTGGTAGAGAAGGTCCAGGTAGTCGAATTCCTGATGCGACTCTTCAAAGACAACCGCTTTATCAGCGTCCCGCAACACGCCAAGGCAATCGAGGTAACGGCCTCGATCGGCAAACAAGCCAACGCCTGGAAACGCTACACCCCAACCGCGCCCGCTACCTGAAGGTTACGGCTTTCTGGTCTGTGCGAATTGAATCTGGTCGTGCCGCTGACCTGATAGGTCACCGCCATGCGCACAAGGGATACCGCCGGTCTAAAGCGTCCGCGTAGGTCCTGCGCAGTTTCCTTGCTGATCGGCTATGCCTTCGGCTTGGTGACGTAGATAGCACGATAGGTCGCAGCGCTCAGCCAACAACGCATTCAACATGAACTTCGATGATGGCAATCAGAACAACAACGACAAGAACAACGAGCTCCGTGTCCGCCCCGTCCGCAGATTCGACTTTGGGCCCCTACCCGTTTCAGGATCTGGTCCAGGCCTATTACGACTGCCGGCGTACCAAGCGCAACAGCGACAGCGCGCTGGCTTTCGAAATGAACCTGGAGCGGAACCTGATCCAGCTACACGACGACCTGGTCACCGGAAACTACCGGCCAGGCCGATCTATTTGTTTCGTGGTCACCAGACCGAAAGCCCGCGAAGTATGGGCGGCAGCCTTTCGGGACCGAGTCGTCCACCACCTGCTGTACAACCATGTGGCCCCGCGCTTCTACGCAAGCTTCATAGCGGACAGTTGTGCATGCATTCCAGGGCGCGGCACGCTGTACGCCGCCACCCGGCTTGAATCGAAGATCCGCAGCGCCAGCGAGAACTGGTCGAAGCCGATTTTCTACCTCAAGTGCGACCTCGCCAACTTCTTCGTTGCCATCGATAAGGCCGTGCTGCGCAAGCAGCTGGAGGCCAGGATCACCGAACCCTGGTGGTTGGCCCTGGCTACGCAGATCCTCATGCACGACCCGCGTGAAGACTACGAGACCCGCAGCCCGGCCCATCTGTTCAATCGGGTGCCGCAGCACAAGCGCCTGGTTGCGCAGCCTGCTCACCTCGGGCTGCCCATCGGCAACCTGTCATCGCAGTTCTTCGCCAACGTCTACCTCGACGCCCTGGACCAGTTCGCCAAGCACAGACTGGGCGCCAAGCACTACATTCGGTACGTCGATGACTTCGTGTTCCTGCATGAGTCGCCGCAGCAGCTCAACCAGTGGCTGGCGGAGGTCGAAGCGTTCCTGCCCAGGCTCGGCGCCAAACTGAACCCCACGAAGACGATCCTGCAGCCCGTGGATCGTGGAGTTGACTTCGTTGGCCACGTCATCAAGCCGTGGCGGCGAACCACTCGCAAGCGCTCGCTGGCCCAGGCATTGAAGCGTACCGCCGCGGCTCCTGCCGAAGATCTGCGCGAGACGGCCAACAGCTACTTCGGCCTGCTCAGTCAGGCCAGCCACAGCGAGAAAGACCGGGCCGCACTCGCCCGCGTCGTGCTGAAGCGCGGCAATAGCGTCAACGCCGAGCTGACCAAAACCTTCCATAAGAAGTAACTCCCTCACTCCACCGCCCGGGCATGGCCCGGCAAGGACTCCCCGTGATCAATCTATTCTGGCGCCTTGTCGCCAAGGTACTTGCGCGCCAGGCGGTTGCCGCCTGGCTCATCACCCGCGCCCAGCGCACCCCATACCTGCACATCATGTCCGCCGATGGCACCGAGATGTACATGGGCCGCTGGTGGCTGTTCAACCCCTACTCCCGCGATACGCACAAGCCAGCGCTGTGGTGGTGCCCATGGTCGTTCCGTGTGCACCACATCATGCGGCCCGATGAAGACAGGGATCTGCACGACCACCCGTGGAACGCCCGCACCATCATTCTGCGCGGCTGGTACACGGAGCAGCGCCTGCTTGATCACGAAGATCCGGTGCTGTCAGGACTGAATGTACCCGTGGGTGCCCAGGCCACCGAATACATCGATCGGCGCGCCGGCGACACCGCACGCCTCAACCACGGCGAGTACCACCGCATCGACGAACTGTCGCCCGGCGGCGTCTTCACCCTGTTCATCACCAGCAAATGGCGCGGTGACTGGGGCTTTCTGGTCAACGGCGTGAAGGTGCCATGGCGCACCTACACCGGCAGCGATGACTGAATACCGCATAGGAGTACATCCGTACTCCACCCGCAAAACCTGTAACCCCTCCCCCTTCAAAGTCAGCCGCTATAGCGGCAAGGAGCCCGGCATGCCTGAAGAAAGTGAATCAAGCCTACGTCAGCGCATCACCACGTACATGAGCGGCGCCGGCGGCTCCCGCGATAACTGGTTTTGCACCTGGTGGTTCAGGTTCCACATCGAGCCGTTCACCACCAAGCAAGTCCGCCGCGAACTGGAGTTGATGAAACGCGATGGCCTGGTCGAGTCGGACCACAGCCGGAGCAACAACACTCTGTGGCGGCTCACCAAGTACAAGCCTGACGAGGTGACGCCATGATCGCCACCCTCTGGTTCGCCTACGTGTTCATCTACAAGGGGCCAAGGCCATGAGCGACGTACCTATTGAGCCGCAGGACTACGTATACGGCGTGAAGGTCGTCCAGATCGAAGACCTTCGCGTTGCCCGTGGCATGACGCGACGGCCGACCAGCTCCTGCCAGCACAAGAAACTGGTCTACGACGAGAAAGAGCGCCGCGTCTGGTGCAGCGACTGCGAATCCGAGGTGGAGCCCTTCGACGCATTCGTTGGCATTGTCGGGGTTTTCAGCGGCGGCATGAACTCGCTGAAGCGCCGCCAGCGCGAACTGGCTGAAGCCGAAAGCTTCCAGATGCGCAGCAGAGCCGCAAAGGTTATGGACGAAGCCTGGCGCAGCACGAAGATGGCGCCCCTCTGCCCTCACTGCATGGTGGCGATCTTGCCCGAGGACGTTGCCGGCGGAGTGGCCAGTACATCGAAAGCCCTGGTCATCGCGGCACGCAAGCGAAAGTCCGAAGCAAAACCCTAACCCCAATCCCCCATACACGCCTGCCGGTGAGCGTCGTCAGGGCAACTGACTATCGATCCATCGTTCAGCTGCCGCCATCGCTTCATCAAGCGCTGCCGGATAGTCAGGCCAAGGGCCTTCTAACTCTGCGGCAACCTCACCCAACCCATTGATGGGTGCTGGCTCAATGATCTTTGCGGCAACAGGGCTCTCGTCGTTCGGGCGGCGCCAGTCGAACTTGAGAACCATCACGTGGCCCCGGTAAACGTGAGCTATCGGAGCATCGAAGTTGTGTGACACGTCCATGCCTCATCACGAACTTAGTTGAACCCTTTTGTACACCGCTTCGGTCCTGTTTGAAATATAGGCAGAAAGCTATCACTCCAATCCCCTATACGCCGCCCAGCGCGGCAAGGACACCCCATGTTCGCTATGAAACTCACCCTGATACTGCTGGGCGCTTTGCTGTACCTGGTAGGAACCATCGGCTGGTTCGGCTGGCTCGGGCTCGACCTGCTGGACGCCGGCACAGCCGAGGCACTGCTGTACGCCTTCGCGGGCACCTGCGCCTGGCTGCTGATCACATTTGGCCTGGCCATCCACATCATCAAGACAGCGCGGCCCACGGCCGGCGGGAGTTAGGCATGGGCGCGCAACAACTGATACCGCGATTTATCCGAGCAAAGGAAGCGCCTGGCTACCTGGGCATGTGCCGGGCAATTTTCGACGAGACCGTCCGGCCCTTCGTCAGCGAGTTTCCCATCGGCGGCCGCGGCGTTGGGTTTGACCGACAGGAGTTGGACGACTGGGCCACGGCGTACGTCGAGGCAAAGGCGATTGATAAAAAAGGCGCAACGGAGCAACAATCGCCCCGCAGCGAGCGCCAGAAAGGAGATAAATCATGGCGCGAAAATCGATCACAGGCCTCTCCCAAAGGAAAGGTATCTGGCATATCGACAAGAAAATCAACGGAGAACGACTTTACGAAAGCACTGGAACTGGTGACCGGGAAGAAGCGGAGCGCTACCTGATCTACAGGCTGGAGCAGATCCGGCAACAGAAGGTGTATGGAGTAAAGAAGGTGAGAATCTGGCGGGAGGCGGCGACTCGCTTCCTGCTGGAGTTCAAAGACCAGCCTTCTATCAAGCTTTCGGCGCATCACCTTTCGCAGCTCGACTCTTTCATTGGCGATATGCCGCTGACCCACATCGATGATCAGGCCCTGGTGCCATTCATTAAGGATAGGTTGGCGACGAAGAAGCTGGAATGCGGGAAGGTAAAGAAAGGTGTCAGCAACAGAACGGTGAATATCTCGATCGAGCGTGTGGTTCGGGTTTTGTCGTTGTGTGCCAGGAAGTGGCGAGATGATGAGCGCAGGCCATGGCTGGATAGCGTGCCGATGCTCACGAAGCTGGAGGAGAAGAAGTCGAGCCGAAAGCCGTACCCGATGTCATGGCCGGAGCAGTCAATTCTTTTTGGAGAGTTGCCGGCTCATCTGCAAACGATGGCGCTGTTCAAGGTGAACACCGGCACTCGGGAGCAGGAGGTCTGCAAGCTGAGGTGGGATTGGGAGATTGCGGTACCGGAACTGGGCACCAGCGTTTTTCTGATACCTGCCGACTTTGGTGGCAGGCATGAGCGCTCGGGCGTGAAGAACGGTGACGAGCGGCTGGTGGTGCTGAACAGTGTGGCCAGATCGATCATCGAGAAGCAGCGCGGTATCAGCAAGGAATGGGTTTTCCCATACAACGGCACCGCGATGCACCGCATGAACGACTCGGCCTGGAAGAAGGCTCGGGTGAGAGCGGCGAAACTCTGGCAGGAGGAAAACCTTCGCCCCGCTCACCCTGGGTATGCATCCATTAGGATCCATGACCTTAAACACACGTTTGGTCGCCGGCTGCGTGCAGCAGGTGTAACCGAGGAAGATCGCAAGGCCCTTCTGGGGCACAAGAACGGCAGCATCACCAGTCACTACTCGGGCGCTGAGCTCGGGCATCTGATTGAAGCTGCGAACATGGTATCAGCAACCGATTCTCGCGGACCGGTCCTGACAATTTTGAAAAGGAAGCAGGCGTGAAAAAACGACAAGTCACGCAAATGTCACGCACATGAAAAAGGCCAATGCTGTGAACATTGGCCTAAGTCATTGAATAATATGGTCGGGACGGAGTGATTCGAACACTCGACCCCTAGCACCCCATGCTAGTGCGCTACCGGACTGCGCTACGCCCCGACTAGGCGTGTTACTGGGTTCGCTTCTTAACGAAGCGAACCGGAATATACCGCAAGCTTTTGAAATGTGGAAGTATTTTTAAAGCTTGAATCATTTTTTCAGCACCACCAGTACATCTTCCAATTCGGAGATCATCTGGCGGATCAGTTGCTTGTATTGGGTAGTGTCGTCTTTGGCTTCATCACCGGACATACGCTGACGTGCGCCGCTGATGGTGAACCCCTGGTCGTACAGCAACGCGCGGATCTGTCGGATCATCAGCACGTCCTGGCGCTGATAATACCGACGGTTCCCGGTGCGTTTGACGGGGTTGAGTTGAGGAAACTCCTGCTCCCAATAGCGCAGCACGTGCG
>Ga0156274_1012_pt1 | contig 127434 bp, 116 predicted proteins | sample RifCSPlowO2_12_FD_107923 | JGI IMG/M metagenome (GOLD analysis project Ga0156274, IMG submission 107923) | Pseudomonadales bacterium RIFCSPLOWO2_12_FULL_59_450
TGTGTCCGATCGAGGTATTCACTCAGCTGATGGGCTTGCAACATGAGGCTCCTGCTTCAATTCAATAACCGTGTTGCACTCAGCTCCTGCAACCGCCCCATTATAAAAAAGGCCGTCATCATAAGAAACTGCCAAATCTTCGGAGCAGACATGACTAGGATAACCAAGATCTCAACAGGCGTATTAGCGGCAATAGCTGGGTTTAGCTCAGTCGCCTATAGTGCAGAGAAGTCAGAAGGTTTTGTTGAAGGTAGTAAATTTACCGTTACCAGCAGAACATTCTATTTCAACAGGGATAATCGTAATGGTGAAACTGCACCAGGGGGGGCGGGATATTCTGAGGCGACTGCTCAAGCATTCATTGCGAAATTCAATTCTGGTTACACCCAAGGGACGATTGGTTTCGGACTAGATGCTTTCGCCATGATCGGCTTGAAATTGGACACTGGTGGCGGACGCAATGGTGGGCGAAGTTCGTTTGATGTTCTTCCAGTTGACAGTAACGGGGATGCCCGTGATGAGTACACTAAAATTGGAGGCGCCGCGAAGATTCGCGCCTTTGATACGGAGCTCAAAGTAGGCGACGTGTTTCCTACCAGCCCAGTAGTGTATTACGGTGATTCGCGTCTACTTCCTGAGTCTTTTAGAGGTACTATATTTTCCAATAACAGCATCAAAGGCCTGACATTGCAAGGTGGCCGGCTCCATTCTATGAGTCAGCCTGTATCAAGCGATATGAGGGATGGTTTTGCGACCTTCTACGCAGGCCCTGTAAACTCACCAGGAATGAGCTATTTCGGTGGTGACTACGTTCTAAATGAGAACGTAAGTTTCGCGTTGCATGCTGGCCAACTTCAGGATGTATGGAATCAAACGTATTTCGGTACGAACCTCAGCTACGCTCTCACAGATAATCTCGCGTTGATCGGTGGTTTTAATTACTATCGTGCAGTTGACGAAGGCAAGAAGTTATTAGGTGAATTTGATACCAATATTTGGAGCGGGCGTTTTGGTGTTCAGTTTGGTGGCCACACACTCGCCTTAACCCACCAACGAAACAATGGCGAAAACGACTTCGACTATTTACGACAATCCGACTCTGTTTTCTTGGACAACTCAATACAATATAGTGATTTCAACGCCCCCAAGGAAAAATCTTGGATGCTGCGTTATGATCTGAGCATGAAGTCGTACGGGGTTCCTGGACTCAGCTTTATGACGCGTTATGGCCGAGGTAGTGATATTGACTACTCGAGTGCGAATAGTGTCTACATGCGCCGTGATGCCGAGGGCAGTCCGCTCGTGAATCAAAAGAGGTGGGAGCGCGACATCGAAGCAAAATATGTAGTTCAAACTGGAAAAATGAAAGATATGTCATTCCGCATACGCCAGTCTAATACACGCGCGACTCAATTTGAGTCTGACCTGGATGAGTTTAGGCTAATTGTAGAATACCCTCTTGTTTCTTTGTAAGCGGGCTAGACGTAAACGGAACAAAATTTGATTGTGAACTTGGCCTTGATCTAATTTGCACGTCGCTATTTTTATAGATTTTTAGCTATGAATGTTTGCGTGCAAGTTTGATTGGGGGCTGATTGATCTTTCAGCCGTCTAGATCACTGTTAAAGCTAGCGCCCTTTGGGCGCTTTCTAATTCAAATCTTGTGGTTTAAGGCAAATTCAAACTAAAGGGTGTGGGTTACGACATGAAGACTATTAAGATTTCAGTTTTTATCGCGCTTGCTTTTGCGTCGCAATTTATTAATGCGCAAACGCAATCGAAGACAGACGTTGAAAGGGTTGAGCGCGCCAACAAGGTTGCGCTCGAGAATTATGCCAGCAAAGTCGGCGAACCAGTTCCTGAAGTTAAGGATTATGTGTATGGCATGAAGCTAGACGTTGCCAAGACTATACATGTTTCCCCACCAGTAAAATATTGTGGAAATGTCGATAGCTATATGAGTTATCAGGACTCTCAAGGAAAGCTTCACTCCATTCGATATATCCTGCAGGGCGACTGTCCCCAAAAGCGTTAACGCAATTTTTTACCATGACCCCTCGGCTACGCTTCACTGCCTATTTCGCCGTTATCAGCCTCCATCGCAAATCCTTTCATGGCATGTGGTAGGCCGAGGGTTAGCGGACTGCTCATATGCACGCCGACAGTGCGTTTCTATCGGCTCGCCATATACCGGTTGGCGCTAGTTTGAATTCGAGCATGGAGACGTGAGTTCTCGGCCTTACTGATCCCCCCTAAACACATTCCCCTCTAATTTGATCCTCCCCTACCATCAAATAGACCGTACAAAGAGTAGCACCATTCGCTTGATGCCAATGCTTACTGCCATGTCCGCTGCGTCGAAGCTGATGACGGCCAGTTAAGCCAGCACCAGGCTAGAAGGCTTGCATGCAGCGGGAAGCGGTTTCGTATGTGGTGCTCAACATGATTGGAGGCCTGCCTCGCAACAAGCGCGTCCTTTCGTTTGGTCAAAATTGTGTAGGTTCCTCCGTTCAAGAATAAGCGTGTGTCATTTCTCCGTGTCTACGACAACCGACTTTGCCGGTATAGCACGCACTTTTCGTTTCGCGCCTACCAGGGCTAACGTTTCCAGCAATGCAAGTCGCCGGTAGTGCCGAGCGATGTAGCGGGTACAAAAGAAAATCAAAAAAAACTGTTTCAATCGGGTGAGGTTCATGATCCCCCAAAGCCTCTCGCTTACCTATTTTCTGATCATCATCCAGTTGTATGTGACAGCTCTTGTCGATGCATCACTAAATTTTGCTCTGGACTCGAAGGCTTGAGAACTCTTCGCTCCATCAGCGTGGCCACCGACGATGTAGATCATCAATCACATACGGGTGTTCATGCCTTTCTGCGTTGGTGTCGTCAACATGGGCACGATTGTCTGATAGTTCATCATGAGTGTGCTCGACGATTTCTCGATCATGAGCTGGTCGCCAGATGAGGCTACTCATGATAAGCGAGCCTGCTGCCAAGACCGCTAGCGCAATGAACGATGCGGCCAGGCCGTAGTGTGCTCCCAACCATCCCGCCAGAGGGTAAGTGATTAACCAGCAGGCATGGGATAAGGCGAACTGGGCAGCAAATAATGCTGGACGATCCTCAGCATGTGCTGAGCGACGCAAGATGCGACCGCTAGGAGTCTGGGCAAGGGAGTAGCCAACCCCAAGCACCAACCATAGTGGTAGAAGCAAGTTATAAGTGGTGACGTTAATGCCAACCGCTAAACCCGCGACCAATATCCCTCCGCCGAACAGCATGGCAGTTCGGTCTTTGATGTTTTTCAGCAGCCTGGGCAAGACCAAGGCTGACACCATCGACCCTCCCCCAAACGCTGCCAGGGCCAAAGCAGTGGAACTCTGAGGCAGAGCGAAGCGCGACTGCACCAGAACTACTGTATTGACGATCACCATGGCGCTAGCGGCAGCTACCGTAAGATTGAGCGCCAACAGTCCCCGTAACCGGGGCGTAGCTAGGAATATGCGCATACCACGGGTGGTTCGTTCATAAATGCTGCGTCGTGGTACCTGTTTCGCTTTGGGTAGCAGCACCGTAGCGACTAGAGCCGCAGAAGCAAGGAAACCAATGACCGTACCCGCGAACAGATTATGAAAGCTGATCACGGTCAGCAGTGCAGCGGCGAGCATCGGACTGGCAACACTTTCGAGATCGTAGGCCAGACGCGATAGTGACAAGGCACGGGTGTAGTCATCCTCATCCGGCAGGATGTCTGGAATGGTCGCCTGGAACGTCGGAGTGAACGCTGCCGAAGCGGACTGAAGGACGAAAATCAGCACGTAGATTTGCCAGATTTCCGTTACAAACGGCAGTGCAAGTGCGACCAGTGCTCGCACAAGATCCAGTGAAACCAGCATTGCCCGACGCGGTAGACGTTCTGCAAAAGCCGCTGCAATCGGTGCAACGCCGATGTATGCCGTCATCTTGATTGCTAACGCCGTACCTAGGACGGCGCCGGCTTGGGCTCCTGCGAGGTCGAACGCCAGTAGTCCTAATGCGACAGTGGCAAGACCAGTCCCCACAAGCGCAATCACTTGTGCGAGAAAGAGGTGGCGGTAGGTTCGATTGGCTAAGATTTTCAGCATGAGAAATCTCACATAAGGACACACGCGCCCAGTTGGTTGCCGAGCTTTTCTCGAATTAACAAAGCGACGAGTTGTTCGCTTATCGAGGATTCGTATCCCCCTGGGGGGGATATGAAGTCATCCTAAACTAGAGCCGGCATTAGCTCAAGAAGCAGCCGATCAGTCGCTCATCGAATATTTGCGAAATCAAGCAGGATGCGCTTGCTCGGTGAAGGCACTTAGCCATACGCTGCCGGGCGTGAGACCTCTCACGGATATAAAAATATGAGCAAGGAGCAGACCCTGATGAAGCTGTCCGCCATTTTGATCGCCGCTTTACTTTCGATTACGTCCGTTGCTGCCTTCTCGCACAGCGGCGGTACTGATTCAAAAGGTTGCCATCGAAACCATAAAACCAACGACTACCACTGCCATTAAATGGCAAAAGCCCAGCGTCAGGCTGGGCTTTGGTGTGAGCTGGTCACTTCAGATCTGAAGGGGCCTGGGTGTCTGACGGACGCTGTTTAATCCGCTCGTGATAGCTAGCGCAACAGATGTACTGCTAGACCAGCGAGCGCACAGGCCATCAGTACCTGAATGACGCCGCGCTTGAAGCGGAACAATGCTATTGCCGCTGCGATGGCGATTACTGCTGAAGGCCAGTCGAGGTTGCCGCTGAAGCCTTTCGGCCAAAGCACGTGATACCCGAAGAAGCACGCCAGATTGAGGATCACCCCAACTACGGCGGCGGTGATGGCGGTAAGCGGTGCAGTGAACTTGAGTTCGTTGTGGGTCGACTCAACCAGAGGGCCACCCGCAAGGATGAACAGGAACGAAGGTAAGAAGGTGAACCAGGTCACCAGGGCAGCTGCGACAGCTCCGGCCAGAAACACCTGATCAGCCCCGAACACTTGCGAGACATAGGCCCCGACGAAGCCGACGAAAGCCACCACCATGATCAGCGGCCCTGGCGTGGTTTCCCCCAGCGCAAGGCCGTCGATCATCTGTGTCGGGGTTAGCCAGCCATAGTGACCGACTGCGCCTTGATAGACATACGGCAGTACGGCATAAGCCCCGCCGAAGGTCAGCAATGCAGCTTTGGTAAAGAACCAGCTCATCTGGGTCAGGGTTCCTTCCCACCCAAAGAGCGCGGTCAAAACACCCATCGGCAAAGCCCATAGCACGGCACTAATCAGTGCGAGTGAGGCCAATTTCAACCAGCTGAACCGAGCATGTTCGGGGGACGGCGTGTCGTCATCGATTAAGGCCGGGCCGAAGGATTTTTTGGCGGCGCTATGGCCACCGGCTCTGAATTTTTCGGGTGCCATTCGCCCCCCGAAATAGCCAATCAACGCTGCCCCTAAGACGATCAGCGGGAACGGAACATTGAATGCAAAGATGGCGGCAAATGAAGCCGCTGCTATCGCCCACAGCCAATTATTCTTCAGTGCCCGAGAGCCGATTCTATGCGCCGCCTGCACCACGATGGCCGTCACGGCGGGCTTGATGCCGTAGAAAAGTCCGGCTACCACGGGTACTTCGCCGAACGCGATGTACATCCACGACAGCGCGATCAGGATGAATAGTGAGGGCAGCACAAACAGCGCGCCGGCGACCACGCCTCCCCACGTTCGATGCATCAGCCAACCAATGTAAGTCGCCAGTTGCTGAGCCTCGGGCCCTGGCAACAACATGCAGTAATTGAGGGCATGTAGAAATCTGCGTTCTGAAATCCAGCGTCGCCGCTCCACCAACTCCTGATGCATGATCGAGATCTGGCCCGCAGGCCCGCCGAAGCTAATGAAACCGAGCTTCAACCAGAACCAGAACGCCTCACGCAGACTAATCTGTTCAGGCCTCAACGGATTCGCTTCAACCTCTGGTGCCATAACTTTACTCATTGGGTTGCTCCTCTTTCACAAACCCGGCGAGCAGGCCGTCGAAGATGGCGCTCGCGGCAGCCAGAAGTTGGTCGTCGTCGGAAATGGTCTCTCGCAGCCCAGCAAGCACCCGCTGAATCCCGGCAGCCTCCACCGGCTGAATATCGCCAACATCGAGGTAATGCACAAGGGCAGCAATGCGACCTAGACCTTGTATCTGGATTTGAAAACTGGCCTGTAGGGTTTCAAAGGTGACGCGGTTACCAACATGGCTGAAGGTTGCGTCATCAAAATCAAACCCCAAGGCGTTGACTGGGCAGTCCTGTGGAGTGTTCAGCCAGACGATCTGAGCTTGCGGGTCGATGAAGCGGCGGATCAACCAGGCACAGGCGAGCCGGTCGACCCAGGGACGTTTACGCGTTGCCCAGATACGGCCCTGATAATCGCTGAGATTGAGTACCGATATCGGTTGATTACTGCTGTGCGGCTCATCCGGCGACAGGGCTCTACTGACTGCCGTCTCTAACTCCTGTAGAGCCGCATCAATCTGGTGCTTTGGTTCACCTGGGAAGTAATCGATGCTCGCTATCTGATCGTAGGCTTTGCGCAGCTTGCGGATTTGTTTGGTCGTCGCCAGCGCATTTTCAGCATTCAACTGCTCACGGCAGCCTTCGATCTCTCCACCAAGTTTGGTGTAGTCATCCTTGCGGTCGAAAAACTCGATAAAGCGCTCACCGTTGGGATCAACTACAGGCAGGAGGTAGGCGGTGCCATTGATGGCCAATATGTCTCGTTCGACAGAAGTCAGAGCTTCGCGGCAAGCGCTGGTATCAGGGAGCAGGTAAACACCGTCACGGAGTACAGCGGCACCTGAAGCTTTCAAGGCACGCCAGGCTCGCATGCGCTCGGTGGCGTTGGCGGTGGGTAAGCCAAGGATCAATGCGAGCCAATTTTTCATGTAGGAATATCTACTCGATATGTAGTAATCGCTACGCTACTCCTTGCTGCAAGGCTTGGGAAGCGGTGCTCAACAAAAGCAGTTGTTCAGAGGGCATTCGGAAGAAGGAACAGACACGCAGACTTGCGGTGGTCATTGCGAGCGAAGCCAAGCTTCCATTTTTTGCAACCTTCCTCTACGTAAAAGCACCGGTTTCCCTAAATCCAACATCACCAACAATCCCTGCCTTTCGCATGTTGAAGGGAACCAATCAGCGATTTCGACGTTGCAGCGTTTGGCGTCACCTACCGCCCACTTAATAATCATGTCTGCTGCGGCACGGTAGTGATCCGCCATGAACAGCCTTTTGCCGTCTTCTGACCAGCCTCTCATCGCAAGCTCGTCGGTTACGTCGATGAGTCCAGCGTCTCCAAAGAAATCGGTCGTATCTGGATAATGAATACCTGCCAAGGACACCTTGGCCACGCCGGATTTTCGGTCGAAGTAAGACAGGAAATGCCATCCTCCCGTTGTACTACCTGGATCTGGAAAATTGATCGCAGCTTTGCCAGTGATGTAGTGCGTGCGGGAAACGCGTTTGAGATCAAAATCGAAAAGCGGCTGGTTCATGGGAGTGTTTTGAGCCGGGCCAGCCCCTGTTTGATATGACCAGCGTTCTCACCAATTGTGTAAAGCGCACCACGGACGTTGTCGCCGACTTCCGCATGTCCCTGGGCTTCCACCTGGAGGGTCAGCTCCATGAGCGCAGCCTCAAGGGCCAGCTGGTTTTGGTACATCCTTTCCAGCACATCTGATAGCGAGTATTCACTGGGCATCTACATGGACTCCTTGATGTCGACCCAGCATAGCTCGATGATGAGTCAGCAAGTGTCTTGCGGGTATAGGCATACCCTGAGAGCACCTTATGAGCGTCCCGTCCCTAAGTAGTCTCAAGGTGTTTGATTTGCAAGCTAGAACAGCAAGAAGCCCGAAGGACAGAGATGCCCGCTAGACACTTGGTCGGTTTTTATTGACCCGCCGTACCGGATTTATCAGAGGCCGGGCCTCCATTGAAGCTAAAATCGGTGGTGCCGTTGGTGATCCATTCGACCAGCTTTTCCTTGTGAGTGTAAGCCACCACTCCACGTTTTTGAGTCGGATCGAATCTTAAGACGCGCCATATACCGAAATCGGGGCCGAAGTCGATGAACACGGGTTTGGAAACCCACCAGCGAGCAAAAAGCTTGCTGCGGGAATGCCAGCTAAATGAAGCCAGTCCATTCTCCGACACTTTCGACAAACCCATTCTGAAGTTGTACCTGTCGAACTCAGTCCGCGTGCCATCGATCACCCAGATCATATTTTGATAGTAGTTTTGCCTCGCGATTACCTCTTCAGGATGTATCGTCGATCTCTGAAACTCAATAACCATCCCTGAAGGCGTTCGGACATCTGCTATATGTCTCTCCCCTGAGGACGCTTGCAACACAACTTCCTGCCACTCGGTTGGGAACATATTCTTCCAATCGCGATGCCATGCCGTTTCCGTTTCCCACCACGGATCGCAATTGTCCAAACGTTTATGAGCCCAATGCCAGACGACATGGTTCCCGCATTTAGCGACAGTCTGGGAACCACAAAAACTGCAAACACCACGTGCTTTTGGAGTGGCCTCTACACGAGCGCCTTCAAGCAATGAGTATTTCATTTTCTTCCTTGATGATAAAAATGAGGGGCGGTAGCTCTTAACTTCCTAGTTGTCAGTACCTTGTGACCCACAGGACGAAAGACAAATATCTGAACACGGTAGTCGTCGTGTCGCTCTGGCCTCTTTCAACAATTGCTCAGCGTACATAGCCGGATCATCATCTGGCAGCGGGTAGCCTGCAGCAGATAGAGCTTCGGCGCGCTCTTCAATGAGCAGACGCTCGGGATCGCGAACCGTTTGGTAGGCTCTGCCAGTTTCATGCATAACGAAACGTCCGCTACGCCGCCCCCAACCATGGCCACCGCCGTACCGATACCAGGAATGACGCCTGCCAAGGACGTTGCACCGCCGGTGGCCGCTGCCATTTTGGAGTAGCGCTCGATGATCTTGTCAGTAACCAGCACCTGGATGCGCTCGCCGCTGGCATCCGGCTCTGCCTTGCGGACCTGGCCTTCATACTGAGAGACCAGTTCCCGGGCGTCCTTGGGCGTGATGGCAATGGCCTCGACAAGTTTCATCAGAGAGGAGCCGTTGTCTTCCTTTTCTTCCGTCATGTGAAACCTCTGTCCGTGTGCTGACTAAAAATTCTGGGGCGCAGATAGAGATGTGTTCAATTTCGCCCTTTTCTCAAGGACAGGAATGACAAGGACTCTCCGCCGGACGCTAATAGTGGCACTTGGCTTCTTTTAGGTAAACTGCAATATCTGGTAAGCCCGGTCCGTCCCCACTTATCAGTGAAGACGGGCCTGATCGCGAAAGACTGCAAAGCGGTCGTCCTTGTCGGTCATTACAACGCCGAATCGTGCCCTGTTTTCAGCGTTCTGGTTTCAGCGCCATCCAACAACACCGTATCCACCAACGCCTGGCCATCTCGGCCGAATGTAAGACCGACCACAACAATCCTTGCTGCACATCAACGTACTGTCACAGGCGGCATTGGTCGTGTCGCAGGTACACTTCAAATGCAGAGAGGCGTGGGTCAGGGCATCTTTGGCATTGATGCAGGCATGGACAGAGAAGAGTAGTTCATCGCCTGCATCGCACGAGCCAAGGTGTAGTTGTCAATGATGGCTGAGTTAGGACCGTTTCTAGCGCACTCACAAGACTCTTCGTTTGTCATTGAAAGTGGAACCCCCAAGCGAGTTAGGTTTTCAGCCGGGAAGACGGGCTCGTGATTTGCAGAGCTGCCTTTGAAGCCGCATTGGAGTATCTGCGCATTCACGGTCATCACGCCGGTAACCCGTGTGCAATTGAGTCGGGACTGCCCAATTGAAAACACTCATATTGAGCAAGGCCCTGCTGGTTCACTCGTACAACCAAGGCTTCAACTCATCCAGATTCTTCACCACGATCTGCTGCGCCGCCGCTTTGGGATCGAGCTTTTTCGGATCGATCTGAAAGCGTTGCAACACGTACTTGACCAGGGCTCGGCGTGTCGGAATGACCAGCAAGCCATCTAGCATCCCGAAGTCGGCTTCGATGATCGCCTTCTGTTCCGGCTTGAGGCGTGAGTCGGGTTCGATGATCACGGCCACTTCGGTGTTCCAGTCTTCGTCCCCGCCGATGAGGTTCTCAGTCTTGCGTTCGAACTCCGGTTGGCCGCGCAAACGACTCAGCACAAAATCCCGATATTCACGATTCTTCTCGCAATACGCCCGCACATGCCAGCGCATGCCGGTGTAGACCAGGGTGTGTGGCGCAATCAGGCGTGTTTCCGGAGACGGATTGGCGAGTGAAACGTATTCGATTTCAATAACCTCGCTGTCGCGGCAAGCCTTGAGCAATGGGCGCAACACTTCGGGTCTGATCGTCCGGTCCGGCACTTCCAGGACCATGGTGTGGGCATACGCCAGGGCCAACCCTTCGACATGAGGTGCGCGGGAATGGGTCTGGTTCAGCAGGTGTAGATAGGCGCTGGCGCTGTCGTCAATGAACAGTGGTTTGAACAGTTTGCTCGGCACATAGCCCTTGAGCTGCTTGTCATATGTCAAGTTTCGGGGCGCATGTTCGGTGATGTAGGTATTGATGTCTTTGGACGCCTGCTGGCGGCTGATGCCAAAGCTCTGGATCAAGTGCCCCGTGGTCAATCGGCCCTCCCACCAGGCAACGGTCTCAATCAAACGGTAGCGAAGTGCCAGGTCCCAGCGGACTTGTTCGATGGACTGCTTGCGTTTCATAACCTCTCCATGTGCGCGAATACTTTACCTGTACAAGTCTACATTCTAGACCTGTCACTAAACACTACATATCGTGTGTTTGTCTTTTAGATGAATCGAATTCACGGAAGGAAGTGGGCATGAGTATGTCGGAAGCAGTTTCGACGGGTGCATTGGTGATGATGGGGGCAATCCTGCTGGTGCTTCTGCTGCAGTGTCTGAGGTTACGTGAACTCTGGCAAATGGCTCTTGGCTTCCAAAAGGACGTGCGCTGGTCGCGGATTTGGGAAATGGAAAACCGGGAACTGCGTTCGGCGCTGCGAGCTGAGAAAGAGCACATCGAGCAGTTGCAAAGAAAGCTGGTGATTTTGCAGGAATTGATCCCGGCAGAGGGATAAGGGAAAGGACATGAACAGACTTGAACGGATCAAAGGCTGTCTGCTGGGCGGTGCCGTCGGCGATGCGTTGGGCGCCCCGGTGGAGTTCCTCGAATGGCCTGCAATCGAAGCTAAATTCGGTCCACAAGGTATTGTTGATTTTGCCCCTGCTTTCGGTATCACCGGCGCCATCACCGACGACACGCAGATGATGCTCTTCACGGCCGAAGGCTTACTGCGGGCTTATGTGCGCGGCAGTTCGCGAGGGATTTGCCACGTTCCCAGCATTATCCATGATGCATTGCTGCGCTGGTTGATGACCCAGGATTACCCTACGGCGATGCCTGTCAGCAGGGATGGGTGGCTGATCGAGCAACCGGAACTCTGGTCTCGCCGCGCCCCTGGCACTACCTGCCTAGGTGCACTTAAGGCCAGTTCGCGGCTGGGGGCTGTCGCGGAGAACAACAGTAAAGGCTGCGGCGCCGTGATGCGTGTCGCTCCCTGTGCGTTCTTTGCCAACGCCTTTGACTATGCTAGCCAGTCCGGGCGGTTGACCCACGGACACCCTACGGGCTACCTGGCGGCTGGGTTGTTCGCCGATATTCTCCAGCGCATTGTCGATCGGCAAGATAGCCTAGAGCACGCAGTCACTCAAAGCTTGGCCAATTACGGGCAAAAGCCCGGTATGGAAGAAACACGTATCCTCATCGAGCGCGTGCTGTTCTTCTTTTACGAAGGCTACCAGCCCACCCCGCAACGCATCGGCGAACTCGGTGGCGGTTGGGTCGCCGAAGAAGCGTTGGCTATTGGACTGTGGTGCGCCCTGACGGCGCGCTCGTTCGAGGAGGGGGTGATCATTGCGGTGAATCACGGTGGCGATAGCGACAGCACCGGGCTGATCGCCGGGCACCTGTTGGGGGTTCAGTATGGTGCTGCGGCGATACCTGCACGTTGGTTCAAACAATTGGAGTTGCGCGAGGTGATTGCGCAGATTGCCGAGGATATTGAGCGCGTTCCGCGTGATTACTGTGGGTATGGCGGAGAGTTCGATCATCTGATCGAGCAGATGTATCCCGGCGGGTGAGGGAACTGATGGCGACGCATTTTCATTTCGCCACTGAGCTATTCGCTGCGTAGGCTTACCAAAGCAAACTCGCTAGGCTGCCCTTTGAAGCCATCTTGAAGTGGCACAGGCATTTGTCAGGCATTAAATCCTGAAAAGCAGCTTTAACCTTATTAAAACCGACAAAAACGGCTAATATCGGCACGTTTTTTTATCGGCAGATTTAGCTATGACTGATCGTTGGCACAGTGTTGATGAAATTGCCGAACACCTCGGCGTCAGCAAGGACACTGTTTATGCATGGATCGCCAAACGCAGCATGCCAGCCCACAAGGTCGGTCGGTTGTGGAAGTTCCAGAAGGTTGAGGTGGATACCTGGGTCAAAGCTGGCGGAGCCAGTGACGAATCGCAACAGGCGCAAAGCGATGGCTGAGCGTTATCGTCTTTCTTTCACCACGGGTGGCCTGTTTTTGCAGGAAGCACCGCTGGTTGTGGAGCGCTATCTAGTGCTGCGTGATTGGAAGCAAACACGGGAGCAGGTGCGTGGTGAGAACCTGTTGCAAGTTCGTACATCAGCTGCTGCTACACGTATCAGTAAGGAGTTGATCGCGCGTCTGGAGCTGTTGGATCCAGAGGAGCTGGAGTTCTTGGTGGATGGCAGCCTGCGCGAGCAAGGCTACCTCCTGTGGGCTGCAACTTGCCGGCGCTATGCTTTCATCCGCGACTTCGCCCGCGAAGTTCTGCGCGAGCATTACCTGCTTATGCGCCGCAAACTCACGACAAGCGATTACGATGCCTTCTGCAATGCCAAAGCTTTGTGGCATGCCGAGCTGGATGAATTGGCTGCGTCCACGCAAAGCAAATTGCGGCAAAACCTGTTCCGCATGTTGCGGGATGCCGACTTGATCAGCGAACAGCACCAGATTCAGCCTGTGTTGATAACTCCAGCGCTGGCCCATTTACTGGCTCGCCACGATAACGAGCAATTGCTGATATTCCCGGCAACTGACCATGAACTTAAAAGGTGGCTGCAATGAGCCAAAAAATCAGTCAGCAGCCGCTGGCAGCCCGCTTTGAACACCTGTTGAACGTCATGAGCGGTCAGCGCTTTCTGGAAATGAAGGGGCTGAATAATGATCTGCCGTTCTACATCTGCGAATTCAAGGCGGCTGAAGCCTTTGAGATACAACGCATGCAGCGGCAACTGGTCAACACGTTGGCCGGTCTGCGTATCAATTGTTTGCAGGGACGTGGTGTAAAGGTATTGGAAATCAGCCTGTACGACCTGACCATCGACCTGCTAAAGGCTCGTGAGGGCAGTGACGAAGGTGTCAGCTTGTGGGAGCAGATCCGGGAGGTTGAGTCAGATGTGGAAAAAGAAGGTCTGCTAGAGCTTTTGCAGGGTGTATTGGACATCAAAGAACACCTGATCCCGGCAATTGGCGAACGTATTGCCCAAGCGGATTACGACGTGCTTTTCCTTTCCGGCATTGGTGAAGTGTTCCCCTATATTCGCTCGCACAACGTACTCAACAACTTACAAAGCACGGCCAAGGACAAGCCCACGGTGATGTTCTTCCCTGGTGAGTATAGGCATTCGCTGGAACAAGGCGCGTCACTGGAGCTGTTCGGTCTTCTGCACGACGACAAGTATTACCGTGCATTCAATATTTTCGAGTCTCAGGTGTAAGGAAGCAGTCAATGGAACTCAACGGCATTTTCAAAAACTCCGTCGGCCGCCCAATTGAAGGAGTGATCAAAGCTGACGACGAGACCAGCCTGTACAACGAGCTGAGCGAATACGTTCTCACTGATGAAGTTGCCAAGCGTCTTGAAAGCTTCCTCGATGCCTACACCGACTACCACCATGCCAATGGCGTCTGGGTGTCCGGTTTCTTCGGCTCGGGTAAGTCGCACCTGTTGAAAATGCTCGCCTTGTTGCTGGAAAACCGTCAGGTCGATGGTAGCACCGCACTGGACATTTTCTTGCCCAAGATCAAGGCCGACGACGAGCTGCTGCGCGCTCAGCTCAAGAAAGCCGCCGCCATCTCCTCGAAAAGCATCCTGTTCAACATCGACCAAAAGGCCGACATCATCAGTAAGACCCAGATCGACGCCTTGCTCTCGGTGTTCGTCAAAGTCTTTAACGAGATGTGCGGTTACTACGGAAAACAGGGTTATATCGCCCAGTTTGAGCGCGATCTTGACAGCCGCGAACTGTTCCGCCCGTTCAGGGACGCCTACCAGAGCGTCGCCAACAAGACCTGGGAGCGTGGTCGCGAACAGGCGCTGCTTGAGTCCGGCAACATCGCCAAGGCCTACGCCCAGATCACTGGTGAAGACCTGGCACAGGCCAAAGGCATCCTCGACAAATACCGCGCCCAGCACAGCGTCTCCATTGAAGACTTCGGCAATCAAGTCAAGGAATGGCTTGACAAGCAGCCGGCCAATTTTCGCCTGAACTTCTTTGTCGATGAGGTCGGTCAGTACATTGCCGACAACACTAAGCTCATGACTAACCTGCAAACCGTGGCTGAAAGCTTGGCGACCAAGTGCCAGGGCCGGGCATGGGTCATTGTCACCGCACAGGAGGATATGGACTCCGTGATGGGCGACATGAGCAAGCAACAAAGCAACGACTTCACCAAGATCCAGGCGCGCTTTGCCAACCGTCTCAAGCTCACCAGTGCCGACGTGGCCGAGGTGATCCAGAAACGCTTGCTGACCAAGAACGATTCCGGTGCCGAGCTGCTGAAAACCATCTACAACCAGCAGCTCAACAACTTCAAAACCCTGTTCGACTTTGCCGACGGCGGACAGCACTACCAGAACTTCCGTGATCTGGAGCACTTCACCTACTGCTACCCCTTCGTGCCGTACCAGTTCCCGCTGTTCCAGTCGGCCATCCGTGGCATATCCATGCACAACGGCTTTGAGGGCAAGGCCAACTCGGTGGGCGAACGCTCCATGCTCGGCGTATTCCGCGAAGTGGCCATGGCTATCGACAACGAGCCAGTCGGCCAGCTGGCCACCTTCGATCGCATGTTCGAAGGCATTCGCGGCGCGCTGAAAAGCGCTATTCAAAGCGCCATCAACAATGCCGAGCGGCACCTTGGCGACCCATACGCGGTGCGCGTGCTCAAAGCATTGTTCTTGGTCAAGTACGTCAAGGAGTTCAAGGCCACTCTGCGCAATCTCAATGTGTTGATGCTGGAGCGTTTTGGCGAAGACATTCCAGCCCAACGCAAGAAGCTGGAAGCGGCACTTAACTTGCTGGAGCAGCAAACCTACATCCAACGCAATGGCGAGCTCTACGAGTACCTGACCGACGAAGAGAAGGACATCGAAGAAGAGATCAAAAACACGGAGATCGAAACTGCCGATGTCATCAAGGAGCTGGAAACCCTGCTGTTTGATGGTGTGATCAAGCAGCGCAAGGTCCGCTATGAAAACGGCCAGGACTACGCCTATACGCGCAAAATGGACGACCGTTCGCTCAGTCGCGAGTTTGAGTTGGCCATCCACATTGTCACTCCGCTTAGTGACAACTTCGATAACCTCACCGTGCAGCGCATGCAGAGCATGGGACGTGATGAGCTGCGCGTGGTGCTGCCGGCTGATGCCCGGTTCATGCAGGATCTCACCCTGCACAAGCGCACTGAGAAATACATCCGACAGAACAGCAGCACCCAACAGGAAGCGGTCAAACGCATCATCGACGCCAAGGGCTTCCAGAACACCGAACGTCTGGCCGAGTTGCAGGATCGTGCCAAGGAGCTGCTCGGCAAAGCGCACTTGATAATTAACGCCGCCGACGTGGAGGCCACCAGCAGCGACGGTCAGGCCCGTATTCTCAAAGGTTTCTACCAGCTGATCGAAACTACTTATCCGAACCTGCGCATGCTGCGCGATGTGCCGTTCAACGAGAACGACATCGGCAAATACCTGCGCCAGGCCCAGGACGGTCTACTTGGCAACGACGCTACTAGCCTGACCGAGCCCGAGCAGGAACTACTGGCCTATATCCAGAGCAATGCTCGCAGCGGTGTGCGCACCACGGTCAAAACCCTGTTGGAGCGCTTCGAGCGCAAGAGCTACGGTTGGTACTACGCGGCCATTCTCTGCAACCTCGCGCTGCTTTGCGCACGTGGCAAGGTGGAGGTGCGGCAGGACAGCAACCCGCTGGAAGGCGACAACCTAGAGCGTAGCTTGCGCAACACCAACGCTCACACTACCTTGGTGCTGGAGCCGCAAATCGAGTTCAGCGCCTCCCAGGTTCGCCATCTCAAAGAATTCTTTGCCGACTTTTTCGACCGTCCCGCCAGCTGCAACGAAGCCCGCGCTCTGGCGCGTGAAACCATCGACGCCATCAAAGAGCTGGAGATTGATTTAGCCGACCTACATGGGCAAAAAGCCTTGTATGGATTCCTCTGCGTGCTAGATGGCGTGATGGCTACCCTCAAGGAAATCGCCGGCAAAAACGCCAGCTGGTTCCTTACCGACCTGTCCCGCGCCTCCGATGCCATGCTCGACACCAAAGAGCAGATCATTGAGCCGCTACGTCGTTTCATGGGTAGTCCGCAAAAAGCTATTTACGATCAGGCTCGCCAACTGGTGCAGGAGCAGGAAGACAATTTCGCCTATGTCGCCACAGGTGAGGTTGAAGCCATCAAGGCATTACTCACCGAGAATAAACCCTGGCAAGGCAACCGCCTGCAGCAGGCCAAACCGCAACTGGAGGCCCTGCAGCAAGCCATTGCTAACCAGCTAACCAGCGAAAAGGCTACTGCAGTCAGCCGGCTTGCCGAGTTGGAGCTGCGTCTGCAGGGGAGCAACGAGTACGGCAGTCTTAAGCCTGAGCAGCAGGCGCAGCTCGCTGCGCCGTTTGTTGAAGCTCGGCAGTCAATGCAAGGGCAGAAGCGTATCGCTATGATCCGCGATCAGCTGCGTGCCTTCGAGGACAACCAATACGCACAGTTACTGCTGAAATTGGAGCGACTGGCTCGTCCGCAACCGGTACCAGATCCAATCCCGCCCGTTTCTCCGCCGCCAGCGGGAAATAAGGGCATCGACTATCCGACGCCGCAAGGCGCAGAACCACCCAAAGTGGCCGAACCGCGCCTGGTGTCCGCACGTACTATTAAGGTGGGTTACAGCAAACCTTGGCTGGCCAGTGAATCCGAGCTGGATGATTACCTACGGCAGCAGCGCGAAGCCTGGCTGAAGGAAATCCAAGCAGGTAACCGCGTACAGATTTGAAACGGACAAGTGCCCCGATCATTTTCGTGAGACCACACAAATGATCGAGCAGGCCCATAAAGAGAATAATGATGGAAACTACCAGACTCAAGAAGTTCGCCCAGCACGCCCGTCGTCTGTTGCTGGAGCAAGTCGGCGCCAAGCTCGCCCTGGTACTCGATGCCAGCAGCGCCGCCCGCCGCGAGAATCCGCAGGCCGTGGCCCAGTTGGAAAAGCAGATTGCTGCATCCAACCGTGAGCAGCTCATCGACAAGGTGGCCTACACCTGGTTCAACCGCTTCTGCGCCCTGCGCTTTATGGACGTGAATGCCTATACGCGCATCCGCGTGGTATCGCCCGCTGACGAAGGCCAGTTCCAGCCGGAAATATTAGCTGAAGCCAAAGCTGGCCATATCGATGAAGATCGAGTGCCCGAAAAAATCAGCCGGCAGATCCAAGCCCTGCTCAGTGGCACCGCACCTAGCCACGACCCGCAGCAGGAAGCTTATCGCCTGTTGGTGGTGGCCGAGTGCAACAGTTTCCACAGCGCCATGCCTTACCTGTTCGAACGCATTGCCGATTACACCGAGCTGCTGATGCCTGATGACCTGCTCTCGGGCAATTCTGTTCTGGCCTACACCCGTGAAGCCATGACACCCGAGGCTTGCACGGATGTTGAGGTGATTGGCTGGCTCTACCAGTTTTATATCTCCGAGAAAAAAGACGCGGTATTTGAAGGGCTGAAAAAGAACCAAAAAATCAATCCTGACAATATTCCAGCCGCCACCCAGTTGTTTACCCCGCACTGGATCGTGCGCTACTTGGTGGAAAACTCCCTGGGTCGCCTGTGGATGCTCAACCACCCCGGCTCAGGTCTAGCTGGACAGATGGACTACTACATCAAGCCCGATGCTGATGAAGTCGACTTCCTCAAGATCACCCACCCCGAAGAAATCAAGGTTTGCGACCCGGCCTGCGGCTCTGGCCATATGCTCACCTATGCTTTCGACCTGCTCTATGCCATCTACGAAGAAGTGGGTACGGACCCAAGCGAGATCCCCGAGAAAATCCTTACCTACAATCTCTACGGCATCGAGCTGGACGAGCGAGCAGGGGAGTTGGCCGCTTTTGCCTTGACCATGAAGGCTCGTGCTAAACAGCGCCGCTTCTTCAACAAGGCCATCAAACCCAACATTTGCGTGTTGGAAAAGGTTGTGTTCAGCTCTGACGAGATGGATGAGTACATCACGGCCGTAGGGCGCGACCTGTTGACCCTTGACCTGCGCGAAACTCTCAAACAGTTTGAAGAGGCCGACAATTTTGGTTCGCTGATTCGCCCCAATATCACCAGCGTGCGAGACATGCTGCCGTTGCTTGAAGCCAAGGATATGGCCGGTAACCTGTTCCTCAAGGGCACCCATGACAAGGTGCTGAAGGTGCTGCACCAGACGGACTACCTGAGTCCGAAATATCCGGTGGTAGTGGCAAATCCGCCGTATATGGGAGGCAAAGGCATGAATGCGCGACTGGGCGCGTGGGCCAGGGAAAACTACCCCCGCAGCAAGTCCGATCTGTTTGCCATGTTTATCGAGCGCAACCTTGATCTGGTCATGCCTGCTGGCACGGTGGCGATGATTACCATGCAGAGCTGGATGTTCCTGTCGTCGTTCGAGTCATTGCGTGCACGCATTCTGGGTCAGCACACCATTCTCTCCATGGCCCACATGGGCGCCCGAGCATTTGACAGCATTGGCGGTGAGGTGGTCTCCACCACGGCCTTTGTGCTGGAGAACCAGCACAAGCCTGAATACAAGGGCGCCTATGTACGGTTGGTGGATGGCAACTCAGAAGCAGAGAAAGCGACAATGCTTGAGAGGGCTATTCAATGAGATTCACCCTTGAAGATTTTGGTAGGCGAGGGAGGGTTTGTATTTTTCGTCTCGCGGCTCCTCGCTGGATATCGAAAAGTATGGGAGGCGCTCGAGGAAAATCTTCAGGCCCTGCAGGAAAAAATCAAAGTCGACGATGAGAAGTGGATCGAAGAGACTGAATTTTATGGTCGATTGGAAGTTTGCTTGCAAGAGCATACGGTTGCGCACGACGACCGAAATTGGCGGTTTGCTGGTCTTTGTCGAGCACCTAGAGTTTTCCTCGGCTCTGGGCGCTCTAGCTTTGCAAACGTGACCGTTTTGGGTGTGGGGGAGAGGCTTGAGCGTCCGCTCCCCCAGCGAAAGCGATAACTGATTAAACATAAGTCCCGGCCAGAAAGCCAAGTCTTTGTCAGTGGTCTGACGTTTAAGTTGACATTATTTATTCATGGCTTTGCGTCAGAGCGCGATCTGGTGCTAGCAAGTACAGTTTAGCGCTTCAGCGAAGCCGGCAGGTGCGGCTGGATGGCCGTCAGAACTGCCTTGAAGCACTTGGTGTTGCCGGCAACGATGTGGCCTTTTTCAAGGAAGTCGTGGCCGCCGGTGAAGTCGCTCACCAGGCCGCCCGCTTCCTGGATCAGCAGGGCGCCTGCAGCCATGTCCCATTCGGACAGGCCGGACTCCCAGAACGCGTCATAACGACCAGCGGCAACGTAAGCCAGGTCCAGGCTCGCTGCGCCAGCGCGGCGGATGCCGGCGGTCTGGCCTACCAGGCTGCGGAACATGCCCAGGTAGTTGTCGAGGTTGTCCATCTGGTTGTCGCGGAACGGGAAGCCGGTACCCAGCAGGGCGCCTTCAAGGCTGGTGCGACCGCTGACACGCAGGCGACGACCGTTGAGCTGGGCGCCGCGACCACGGCTGGCGGTGAATTCTTCCTGGCGAACCGGGTCCAGAACCACTGCGTGTTCCAGGCGACCACGGTATTTGCAGGCGATGCTGACGGCGAAGTGTGGAACGCCGCGCAGGAAGTTGGTGGTGCCGTCCAGTGGGTCGATGATCCACAGGTAGTCTTCGCCTTCGCCGCTGCCGGCGTGCATGCCAGTCTCTTCGCCCATGATGGCGTGAGTCGGGTAAGCCTTGCGCAGGGCGTCGATGATTTTCTGTTCGGCGGCACGGTCCACTTCGGACACGTAGTCCTTGGCGTCCTTTTCGTCGACCTTGATGGTATCCAGGCGCTCAATGGAGCGGAAAATCAATTCACTGGCGCTGCGGGCTGCGCGCAGCGCGATATTCAGCATGGGCTGCATGGCGTGTTTCACCTAAGTCGTTAAAGAAAGGTGCGAATTCTAGCAGAGAACCTGTGCGATGGTAGTATTACAGAGTTCGCACTGGATGCTCTGGAGGCAGTTCTGTATGCACGCGCCCAATAACCCTGGGTCGCTCGATCCTCCACACCAAACGCAGCATCTCAGTGCGTGGAGATCAGCTATGCCGGGCGCTTGACCTAGGTCGGCATCGAGACATCGATGCGTAGTGGGCGGCCAAAAGACAATGTCTTGGCCGAAACTATCAACAGCTATACAAAGATGGGGCGACTTACCGGAAGTCGTGGATAGGGAGTGCCGGGAGCCGGTGGAACTGACGGCATCGACCTGCGATGCTCTACGTATGGTGTTTTGGCGATGCAAGTTGCTTGGGGGCGTTGAGGCACCAGTTCAATATTACTCCTCGGTTTACCAGCAGCTGATCTGGGTCCATCACCTTCGATGCGGTGTGAGGGTGAGGGTGAGGGTGAGGGTGAGGGTGAATGCTACGACAACGTCTGCGCGTAGAGCTTCTTCCACAGCCTGAGAGGCGAGTGCATCCACGGCGAGCGTGTCATATCGCGCGTCCAGATGCGTCAACCCGTGTTTGAATAAATCGAAACCAACCACAATATGCCAGCGGTGTCATAGCACCTTAGATAGATCAGTCCAGAGGCCTTTGAGGCTCGGATGATTGCTTAAACCTGTGTCCATGGCTGCTGGTCAAGATCAGTCCGGGCCGGATGCGGCTAACGCATTGGAGAGAATTAACGATGGACGACCAAAACAAGCAAGCTGACAATGCCGAGGCGGGTATGGAGAGCTATTTCTTCCGGGCTTCTGCGGCGGACTTTCGAAAAATTCCGGGAAGTCCAGTTGCGTATTGGGTTAGTGATGCTGTGAGCAATGCATTCAGAGACTTTCCTCGTTTTGATGAGGTGGCTCCAACCAGGAAGGGTATGGTTACCGCTCGAAACGAAATTTATGTTCGAGATTGGCATGAGGTTTCGCTTGATAAGTCTGGGCTTGATATATTTAAGGATAGGCACTCAGCTCAAGAGTCAGGGAAGAAGTGGTTCTCGTATCTTAAAGGTGGTGGTTATCGAAAGTGGTATGGAAATAAGTTCGATGTTGTTAATTGGGAGGATGATGGTTTTTTGCTGCAGACGAAAAAGCACCCTTCAGAAGATCGGGTTTGGGCAACAAATTTCAATCTGGAATTTGTTTTTAATGAAAACATTAATTGGGGGGCGGTAAGCTCTTTAGATTTTTCAGCTCGCATTAGTGAGGGTGGGGAACTTTTTGATGCTGGTGGATCTGCGTGTTTCCCAGTAAAAGTTAACCCTAAGACAGTTTTGGGTTTTTTGAATGCAAAGGTCTCTCGAGTGATGTTGAGAGCGCTTAATCCAACTTTGAATTTTCAAGCTGGGAATATTGCGAATCTCCCTTTCCTTGTTTCGGTGGATACTGATAGAACAAGGAATTTGGTCGATGGCCTTATATCTGCTTTTAAAGTTGATTGGAACTCTTACGAAACCTCTTGGGACTTTACCAGCCTGCCGCTGCTGCACTCCGACTATCAGCAGAAAACTCTTCAGAGCACGTATCAAAATCTTCGCGCCTTTTGGAGTGATACGACGCTGGAAATGCAGCGATTCGAAGAAGAAAACAACGACATTTTTATCGAAGCCTACTGCTTGCAGGACGAGCTGAATCCCGAGGTGCCACTTAAGGAAATCACCCTCACCTGTAACCCGTATAATCGCTACGGCGGCGACAAGGCAGACGAAGAGTTGGAAGCTCTACTGCAGGCTGACACGATGCGCGAGTTTTTGTCCTACGCCGTAGGCTGCATGTTCGGCCGCTACAGCCTGGACAAGCCGGGGCTTTTACTGGCCAACCTGGGTGAGACGCTGGTCGATTACTTACGCCAGGTGCCCGAGCCACGCTTTATGCCGGACGAGGACAATGTGATCCCGCTGCTGGACGGCGAGTGGTTTGCCGATGATGTGACCGAGCGCTTCCGCCAGTTCCTACGCATGACCTTCGGCGAGCAGCATTACGAAGAAAATTTGACTTTTATCGAGGCAGCGCTGGGCAAGGACATACGGAAGTACTTCCTCAAGGACTTTTACGTTGACCACGTCAAACGCTACAGAAAGCGCCCGATCTATTGGCTGTTCGCCAGCCCCAAAGGTACCTTCAACGCGCTGATCTATGTGCACCGCTACCGCGCGGACACAGTCAGTGTGGTGTTGCAGTACCTGCGCGACTTCCGCAAAAAGCTTGCTGCGAGGCTGGGTTACCTGCAGCAGGTCAGCATCAGCACCTCCGCCAGCCAGGGCGATAAAGCCCGCGCCCTCAAGGAAATAGAGACGCTGAAGAAGCAATTGTTGGAGCTGGACGACTATGAGCGAGACACCCTCTACCCGCTGGCCACCGAGCAAGTGCCACTGGATCTCGACGATGGCGTCAAGGTTAACTACCTCAAACTTGGCCCAGCGTTGAAAAAAATCGTTGGGCTCGATGCCAAAGGTGAGGATTAAGTCATGCGCATTGATTCAATCAAGTTGACGAACTTTCGCGGAGCGCTCGACCTGCGCCTGACGCTGAATGAACGTATCAACGTGTTTGCCGGCGTCAATGGAGCGGGCAAATCGTCGGTGCTCGATGCACTGGCACTGGCACTCTCGTGGGCGGTTAGCCGTATTCGTCATACGACTGCTTCCGGGCGGCCGATTGCAGAGCCGGACATCACCAATGGTAAGTCGACAGCCACGATAGAGCTGAGCTGCCATAGCGCTCGTGGCAGCGTGGCCTGGAAGCTGTCTAAAAGCCGAGCGGGGCATGCGTCTGAAGACAAGAGCAGTTTTCATGAGCTCAAGGAGTTTATTCACGACCTGCAGGAGCAGATCTCCCAGACCCAGGAGCGCTGTAACCTGCCGTTGTTTGTGTATTACCCCGTCAATCGTGCGGTGCTGGATATTCCGCTGCGTATCAAGGAAAGGCATCGGTTTTCGCCGCTCTCGGCCTATGACGATGCGCTGACCAGTGGGGCGAATTTTCGTACATTCTTCGAGTGGTTTCGCGAGCGCGAGGACCTTGAGAATGAGCACCGCAAATACCGCGATGATCTGGTTAAACCCGATGACTACTGCTTTCCAGACAGAGAGCTGGAGGCAGTACGCAGGGCGTTGGCGTGCTTTATGCCGGATTTCACTAATCTGACGGTGCGGCGTAACCCACTGCGCATGGAAGTTGAAAAGCTGGGCAAGCGCCTCTCGGTCAGCCAGTTGTCCGATGGCGAAAAATGCATGATCGCCCTGATTGGTGATTTGGCCAGGCGTTTGGCTATTGCCAATCCGACATTGGATGACCCTCTGCAAGGGCAAGGCGTGGTGCTGATCGATGAGGTGGATTTACACCTGCACCCCAAGTGGCAGCGCTTGATGGTGCCGAAGCTGATAGAGGTATTTGGGCAGTGCCAGTTCATTCTTTCAACCCATTCGGCGCATGTGATCACCCATGTGCAACCAGACTGCCTGTATCTGCTAGGTCAGACCGAGCAAGGCTTGCAGACTGAACATCCGCGTGAATCGTTCGGCATGAGTGCTGAGCGTGTGCTGGAGGATTTGATGGGCTTGCCGACTACTCGGCCAGAATCGGTTGAAACAGATTTACACGCGCTGTTCTTGGCAATCGATAAGAATGAACTGAGTGAGGCCAAGAAAAAGATCGACGCTTTGCGTAACGACATTGGTGATGACCCGGATCTGGCTCGCGCAGATGTGTTGATTCGTCGCAAGGAAGTCATCGGACGATGAGGCATATTTCTAAGCAGCCAGAACCCCAGGCTTTATTCGATTGGAAAGCGCAGGCGAATGCGGACTGGCAGCCGGCTTATGAGCTGTTGAGTGGCGCGCCTAAGCTGGCCCTGAAGCTGGCCTTGATGGTTGAACAGGGATTTATCTGCTGCTACTGCGAGCGACGCTTACACGATGATGATGCGCATATCGAACACTTCAGGCCTCAGAGCGATCCAGCCTGCGATGCGCTCGATTATGCCAATCTGCTGTGTTCTTGCCAGAACCGTATTGAGCGAGGCGCACCGCGCCACTGCGGTAATCTCAAAGAGGATTGGTTCGACGAGCAGTTGCTGGTTTCCCCTTTGTTAGAGGGGTGTGAAAGGCAGTTTGCTTTTGCTGGGGATGGTTCAATCAGACCCGCGAATCCCGATGATCAGTCTGCTGCCATTACCATCGAGAAGCTTGGGCTGAATATTCGCAAGTTGCAGGATTTGCGTAAGGCCGCCATCGAGCCATTTCTTGATCCCGAGCTCAGTGATGCTGACCTTCAGCTATTTACCCAAGCCTACCTGGCGCGAGACGCAGACAACAGGCTGGGAGAGTTTTGTAGCACGGTTGCGCATCTGTTCGGGCATGTCGAGCAAGGAGTGAATGGCGCGTGAGCAATGCAAAAATAACCCAGGCCCTGAGCAACCTGTTCGACAAGCAGCGCATAGTGTTCTGGTATGACACGCGCCTGGAGTTTCGCGCTGATTTCGAGACGCTGGAGCTGCCGGATGTCGAGAAAATCGAGCTGGCTAACAATGAGTTTGGCGTGAAATACCGCCTGCTGCGCGAGCAGCCGGAACAGAAGTTTCTGCTCTACCGTGAAGGTGCCGAGCCTCCGCATTTGCAGAATTGGCTGTTGGATGTGCAGCTCGCCAGTGGCAATTGCTTCCGTACCGATCAGGTTGCCTTGTGGCTGGCTGAGCTGGAGTTGGGACCGGACTGCTATCCGCTGCTGGAAGCCCATGTTGCGTTTTTCGAATCCGCCAAGCGCCGCGAGGCACTGAGCAAGTTACTTGAGCCGGGTGATTCGCAGAACTTGCTGCAACGCAAGATGCTCGCCGTGTGTTCCGGCAACGAGCCGCGTCTGGATGTGATTCTGGAAAACCTGCTGAGTGATCTGGCCGCTGGTAAAGATGTGCGGATCAAGTTAATCGAAAGCAGCGGCTTGAATGCTTATCTGTGGGAGCAGGTGAAGCGCGCCTATGGCTATAGCTCCGAGCAACCAGGGTTGCACGATTTCGTTATCGAGCTGTTTAAGGCTTGTTTCATGCTTGGGATCGACCCGGCTTACAAGGCGCGACTGTCCGCTGAGGCGCTGGTGTTCCTCAAACGATGGAAGGACAGTCGTTCGCATGAGCAGAGTTTCGAGGCACTGTCTGAGCAGTGCGCGGCGGTGCTGCAGATCGACGACAAGCTGCAAACTCTGGACTGGCGTAGCCTGCTGGAGCTGGATTATTTCGAGCTGATCGACCGCAAGATCCTCAGTGAGCTGGTACGTGCCGTGGTGGCCCGTACAGTGACCGCTCAGGAGGTGGAGCAGTGGGTACGCCAGCGCCGTCAGAGTCACTGGTTTGAGCGCTTCAAGGATGTGTACCTGGCGCTGGAGCATGCGGCGCAGTTCATCCAGGTGCTGGACATAACGCAGCTGCAAATGGAATCGCTGACTGATGGCGTGCAAAAGTACGCCAGCCAGTGGTTCAGGCTGGATCAGCGTTACCGCAAGTTCGTCTATCATCTGCGTGAATCTGGCCAGGCTTCGCTGCTGGGTGAGTTGGCTATGCAGGTCGAGAATCTCTACGGCAACAACTACCTGAGCCGTCTTAATGACCGCTGGCAGCAGCACGTGGATGCGGCGCAGCAGTGGGAGGCCGCGCCCGTAGTGCTGCAGCGCAATTTTTTCAGCCGCTATGTGCAGCCGTTTGTTGAGCGCAAAACTAAGGTGTGCGTGCTGATTTCCGATGCGTTCCGCTATGAGGTAGGCGAGGAGCTGCAAAGCCTGATTCGTCAGGAAGATCGTTTTGAGGCTGATCTGGAACCGATGCTGTCGATGCTACCGAGTTATACCCAGCTGGGCATGGCGGCGCTGCTACCCAACAGCAGCCTGCAACTGGCCGACAACGACAGTGGCGATGCCATAGTGGATGGTCAGAGCGCTCAAGGCTCGGTCAACCGGGGCAAGATTCTGGCGACCAGGGTGCCAGCATCCCAGGTGGTACGAGCCAAGGATCTACTGGCGATGAACCAGGCCGACTCTCGTGCCTTGCTGCGCGACAATGAGGTGGTTTACGTTTATCACAACCTGATCGACAAGACCGGCGACACCCGTGATACCGAAGAGCGAGTGTTTGCGGCGGCCGAGGAAACGCTCAGTGAGCTGATCCGTCTGGTGAAGAAGCTGACCAACGCCAATGCCAGTAACCTGCTGATCACTGCTGATCATGGCTTCATCTATCAGAATCATCCGCTGCAGGAGAGCGATTTCCTCAGCGGTGAGCCGGAGGGCGATGAGGTCCTCTACCGCGACCGGCGTTTTGTACTGGGTCGTAGCTTGCGCGAAGGAGCCAGCTTTAAAACCTTCAACCCGGTGCAGCTAGGCCTGACGGGTACGCTTATGGTGCAGATTCCCAAATCGATCAACCGTCTGCGGCTGAAAGGCTCTGGCAGCCGCTTTGTGCATGGCGGCGCCACCCTGCAAGAGGTTGTGATCCCGGTCATCCGCATTAACAAGAAGCGCCAGAGCGATGTGGGTCGGGTGGAGGTGGAGTTCATCGGTGGCGGTGGCAAGACCATCACCACCGGGCAGTTGGCCGTGGTGCTCTATCAAACCGAGGCAGTGACCGAGAAACTGCAGTCGCGCCGGTTGCGTGCAGGTTTGTTCACGCTGGACGGTGAGCTGGTATCCGATCAGCATGAGCTGTTGTTCGACTTCAGTTCTTCTAACCCGCGTGAACGGGAGCTGCCGGTGCGCTTCATTCTCAGCCGCAAGGCCGATGAGGCGAATAATCAGCAGGTGGAACTGCTCCTTGAAGAGACCGTGGACGGCACTTCACACTTCACACGGTACAAAGCCGCGCGCTACACCATTCGCCGCTCGTTCAGCAGCGAATTTGATTTTTAAGCAGGAGCTCCAATGAGTCAGCTCGACGACAAGATCAACCAGCACTTTGCCGGCCTAGTGGTGCGCAAAGACCTGGTCAAAGCGGTGAAGGGCAACGCCATTGTGCCGTCGTATGTGCTGGAGTACTTGCTGGGCCAGTACTGCGCGACCAATGACGAAGCGACTATCCAGACCGGTATCGAGACCGTCAAGGAGATCCTGCGTAAGCACTATGTCCACCGCAACGAAGCAGGGCTGGTGCGCTCGACCATCAAGGAGAAGGGTCGGCACAAGGTTATTGACCGTATTAGCGTCTCATTAAACGACAAGGATGACGTGTACGAGGCTGAGTTCGCCAACCTGGGCATCAAGAAGGTGCTGATCGACTCCAACACCGTCAAGACCCACCAGAAGCTGCTGGTAGGTGGTGTTTGGTGCATTGCGGATGTGGAGTATGAATACACCGAGGACAAGTCTGCCTCACCTTGGCTTCTGGCCTCGCTAAAGCCAATTCAGATTTCCCGCTTTGATTTCGACGGCTATCTGGAGGCACGTAAGCAGTTCACCACTGATGAGTGGATTGACCTGCTGATCCAGAGCGTAGGTTTCAATCCGCAGATGTTCGGCAAGCGCAATAAGCTTGCTCAGCTTATCCGCCTTATCCCGTTCTGCGAGCGCAACTACAACCTGATCGAGCTGGGCCCCAAGGGGACCGGCAAGTCCCACGTATACTCTGAGTTCTCGCCTCACGGCATTCTTATCTCCGGTGGCGAAGTTACGGTTCCCAAGCTGTTCGTCCATAACGGCACGGGTAAGCTCGGCCTGGTGGGTTACTGGGATGTAGTGGCTTTCGATGAGTTCGCCGGCAAGCAAAAGCGAGTGGACAAGGCGCTGGTGGACATCATGAAGAACTACATGGCTAACAAGTCGTTCTCACGGGGGGTGGAAACCCTGGGAGCAGAGGCCAGTATGGTGTTTGTGGGTAATACCGATCACACCGTGCCGTACATGCTTAAGCATACGGACCTGTTCGACCCGCTGCCGGAAAAGTTCCACGATTCAGCCTTTCTCGATCGCATTCACAGCTACATCCCCGGTTGGGAAGTGGATGTCATCCGTGGCGAGATGTTCTCCAGTGGTTACGGCTTCGTGGTGGACTACCTGGCCGAGATCCTGCGCTCGCTTCGCAGTCATGACTACTCAGATCGCTATAAGGGACAGTTCACGCTATCCGACGATATTTCGACACGCGACCGCGATGGCATCAACAAAACCTTTTCTGGTTTGATGAAGATCCTGTACCCGCATGGCGAGACGACAGACGCCGAAGTGGAAGACGTATTGCGCACTGCAATTGAAGGGCGCAAGCGGGTGAAGGATCAGTTGCTACGCATTGACGCGACCTATCCGGCCGTTCGTTTTGCCTACCAGGGGGCTGATGCTCAGGAGCGTTTGGTGCGCACTCTGGAAGAGGATGAGTATCCTGATCAATACCATCGTAGGGGAGCGACTGAAGTTTCTACTGCAGACTTACCCCAAGTCGGCACTGACCCTTTGCCGCTAATCGAGGCAGCGCCAGCCATGCAAGGGCCAGCTTCACGCCCAAGCAATCCTGTGCCGATGGAACCAGTGCTGAAAGAGCAGCATTTGGTCTTCCACGAAAATCAGCGAGGACTGAGTTTTGACAAGTTGTTCAGTCCCTATCTGGTAGGTGCCAAGCGCATCATCATCACAGACCCCTATCTTCGTATGTTCCACCAGTTGCGCAACTTGATGGAACTGATGGAGACCATTAGCAAGCTGCAAGGCCCGGAAGATGAGGTGGTTGTTCATGTGGTGACCGTTGAGGATGATTCCAATGGTGATCGTCAGACCGAAAGCCTGCAGAAGATCGCTGATGCTTGTACCGGTGTTGGCATCCAGTTCAGTTGGGCCTACGACACTAGCGGCACCAAGCATGACCGAGACATCACAACCGACACGGGTTGGAAGATAGTGCTTGGTCGTGGCTTGGATGTTTTTCAGCGCTTTGAGCTGAATGATGCCTTCAGCTTTGCGAATCGGCTCCAGCAGCATCGTCAGTGCAAAGAATTCAGTGTGACCTTTGTGCGGGTTGGCCCGGCAGCTTGTTCGTAGGTTTACGACGATTAGGCAGAGGCACTCTGATTGGTGTTCGCGGCACGACTAAAGAAAAAAAGCTAGGCCGACTGCGGGCGCCCTTAGGCGTGGGGAATCCATAGTTTCGGCTGCAGCAGGAGCTGAGTACAACCGCTGGATCACGACAAAAAATAAGTGAGGGGAGTTACCCTGCCGATGACCGCCCTGGCATCAGCCAAGGGCAGTCTATCGGGCGGTGTGAGCCTAGGAGTTACAGGTAACCTCGTTCGGCCAACGACACGCAACCTTCATGGCCCACCACCACATGATCCAATATTCGGGTGCCGACCATGTTCAGAGCGTTCTTGAGGGTGGTGGTCAGCGTGCGATCGGCTTGGCTGGGCTCCGGGTCGCCGGAGGGATGATTGTGAACCAAAATTACGGCTGCGGCGTTGTGCTCTAGGGCGATCTTGACCACTTCCCGTGGGTACACGCTGGCACCATCCAGCGTGCCTCGGAAGAGCTCCCTGAAGCCTATTACCCGGTGCTTGGTGTCGAGCAGTAGCAAAGCAAAGACTTCGTGCTCGTGGTACTGCAGCAGTGTTTGCAGGTGGCTGAAGACCTGCTTAGGCTCAGTCAGTGCCCGGCCTTTAGACAGGCGACTCATTGCCAGTTGTTGAGCCATCTGCAGGATATCGGCCTCGGTGACAGGGGATTCCATGACGTAGGTGCCGGATGCCTCTCCAGCCCGGAGTTTGTGATATTTCATGACGGTATTCCTGTGCGAATGCGTGAGGATTGAGGCGCGCGGTTACTGGACGCTGGGTCTAGCGTGCCGGCTGGCTTGCGACTCCAGCTTTTGGGAGAGTGAGGGTTTGGCAGGCGCTGACAGTTGAGCTTGGGGCTCTACAGGGCTGGGCTGATCGTCAATGGCGGGGAAGAATTCCTCGACGATGGCACCGGTGTCCTCCTCGCTGTCTTCAAAGGCACCATTGTTAAAGCCCTGCCGGGCCGCGTGATCCAAGGCGCTCTGGTCAAAGCCGGAGGCTTGCCGGGTTTCGTCCAGCTGCTTGGCTTCCAGCAAGGCGTCTTCTAGGCTCAGGCCGCTGCGCACCGTGATATCGACGTAGAAGATCGGTGTACCGTGACTCTGTCGGGTGGACTTGCCCCGCAGACGCAGCTCCAGCGGCAGACAGGCCAGGCGATTGCCGGAGATGGCTTGCAGGTAATGCACACGCGCTGTCAGGGTGCGGATGCTGTTGTAGCCCGTGGTGCGAAAGACAAAACTGCCCAGCGGATCGTCATCGCCAATCACCACGTTCAGCCGGCCGTAAGGCTTGCAGGCGTTGCCCTGGGCCAGTGAACAGCCATCGGGTGAAGGGCATGGCAGCGACTGGATGCCGTCCTTGGTCGATCGCTTGCAGGTCTCACCGTTGCCGACGCACAGTGGTCGTCCGGTAGCACGGTCGAACAGGCTGTAATCCGCCCGAAAGTTGAGGTCAGGCTCGTTGAACAGTAAGCGGATCGGAATACTGCGCAGTTTGCCATCCTGGCCATTACGCAGTTCCTCATTGAGCGGGTGCAACAACCAACCGTCCCGGCTCTGTACCTGAGAGGTTAGGGTGAACTGATCGTCTTTCTCCGGCAGACGCTTGCCGTTTTTCTCGACGACCTTGCCGATGGAAATGCGCCCCAAAATCGGGGGAGTGATGGCTAAACCTTTGAGCATGGGAGTTCTCCTGTATCTGAAATAAAAACGCCACCGAGACCGCGCAAACGGCCAGGGTGGCGCTGGAGAGAAAGGGCATGGGGATAAGGGAGGAGCGAACGAACGTTCAGGCCAGCAGAAAACGTCGACTGCCGGTTTTGGTGGTCGAGTAGCGCACTTGCAGATAGGGCTTTTCTTTAAGCAAACGGGGGATATCCAGGGCCACGCTGTCTTTGGCTTTCTTCCAAGTGATGCTGCCGGTTGCGAAGGTCGCCCGACTGGCATCGCCCATGGCCTGTTGCAACGTTTGCTTGAGTTGAGCTTCCTGCTTCTCCTGCAGAGCAATCGATTCGCGCACGTTCTGCAGTTCGGTAAAGGTCGTACAGAGCAGCGTGTCCTGGCTGAAGTCCAGGCTTTGCCCACTGTCCTGTGGATACAGACAGCGCAACGCCTGCTCCGCCGAGGCCGAACCATCGGCCGGCGGCGGGGTATCACTGACGACGTAATCCCAGAACAGCCACTCCAAGTCGATCAGCCGAGCAATCAGTGACTCGTCGCGTTCGATGCGATGGATTTCCAGGTGCTGACCACCGAGCAGTACCGCCACATCAGCGGCCTGCTTGCCGGTGACGGCGAGCTGGTGCATGACTTGCAACTGCACATACTCGGGCACACCCTCCTTCCAGAGGCGTGCGCCGTTTATGCCGGCGGTTTTACATTCGAGAATCTGTACATCGTCGGCGCCGATCACCTCACGGTCGATGTTGGCCAGCATCCAGGGCAGTTTGGGATCAGGATGCTGCAGCACCGCATTGACCCGCCGTACCCGGTGACCACTGCGCCGGGTGTAATGTGTTGCGACAATTGGCTCCAGGATGTTGCCCCAGTAAGCTGGGCTTTCTTCATCCTGTGGATCGAGCTTGGGAAGTGAGGTGTCACGTCCGGTTTTCTCCAGCCACAACTCCAACTGGGATTTGTAAGGGTTCAGGCCCACGGCAGCGGCGGCATCCGAGCTGCCGATACCTTGTTTACGCACGGCCAACCAGTCCTCGCGCGGCATCTGTTTAGTCCCCACCAGACGTAAGGCAGGACGGGGTTTGCTGCTGGGTTGTTGCAGAGGTTGTGTGCCCATGATGTTTTCCTGTACGGCATAAAAAACGCCCGGCCAGCAGATGCTAACCAGGCGCTTTAATAGTTGAGTAAGTAAGTGGAGCTAGGCGGCGAGTTCCAGTGCGGCCTGCAGGGCACGTTGTTTGATGACAGCACCTTGGCCAAACCAGGCCGAGTCCATTCGGTATTCAGTACTGCGAGCCCGTCGCTCGTGATCGACATACTCGGTCACCGCGTTGAGCAGCCCCCAGGCCGTTCCGCGAGATGATTCCAGCGTGGCGCCGCGACCTTCGCCTTCGTACAGGCTTTGAACCTTGCGCAGTGCGCGCTCGTTCGGCAGGACTTCGGGCAGTTTGCTATTGGGGGTTACATCACACAGCACGTTCATGAAAAAGCCCATCGCTTCATGCCACTGCACCTTGCGTTCAGCCAGTGCTCGCATGCGGTACATGAACTCGTCCCACTGGGAGACAGCGATACCGAGCTGCTTTTTCACTGCCTGTGGATCGAAGCGTGTGCTGTGCGGCACCTTGATCGCGCGGGTGGTGCCATCCAGAGCGATGGTCAGCGTGTTATTGCAGACCACCCTTACCGTGGTCGGGGTGGCGGTGGTGGCCAGCGTCCCGTCACAGGACGTCGCCAATAACAGATAGCCGTTGACCTGATCGTTGCCCTTCAACTCGGTCGTTTGACCTGTGCGTGCCAAGGCCCAAAACTTGCGGCCACCCTTCAGCACGCCAGCGGTTTCCAGCTCGTAGCCGGAAACTTCGGTCAGGTCGCGATAGAACTCCAGGACTTCACGCGGTTGTACGATTTGGTAGCGGTTGGACACGACGGAGAGCGGTGCCTTGGTGTCGGAGCGATACAGCACCTTCTGTTCAGGGAAGGTGTGAATTGAGCCCAGAGTACCGATGCTCTCGGACTTGAAGTGGACTGGGCTGTCCTGGATCTTCCAGTCCATGCCCGCTTCACGCTGCCAGACTTCGAGCGCTTGTTTGGGGGAGAGGCGACTGCCCAGACCATGCCAAGGCGTGGTGCCAACGTAAGCCATTTGTTCAACGAGATGAGCCATGGGAATAATTCCTTGCGAATGAAGGGAAAAGCGCGTCGCTTCATCAACAAACGACACCTGTTCACAACGACTTAACGGTTGACGCTGAAGTTGTAACCGCACGCCAGGCATTGATAGTTATCCAGCACCTTGTCATCGATCTGCTCGCCCAGCGTGGCCCCGGCTATCCCGCCAGCCACGCCGCCAAACAGTCCCCCGAGAAGTGCACCAGCAATACTGCCAATGGCGATCCCGACCGGACCGCCGATTACACCCAGCACTGCGCCGGCTTCTGCTCCCGACAGGGCTCCGGCAGCACCACTGGCCGCACCGCCCGCAGCGCCAACCAATCCACCTGCTTGTTTGCCAATATTTTTCGTGACGACGCGTCCAGAGTTACAGCTTGGGCAAGGGGTATACATACACAGATCCTCTCAAGTGATGAGCGTGATGAGCCATATAGCTGGCACGCCAAATCCCTACCGCAGTTAAAACGGTGGGCGTTCACAGAGGTGATATAGGTCTGAGATTTTTTTGATTGAACTCGTATCGGCTCACTACGCTACGGCAAAGCCGTGAAAAACCAGCCTTTTGGAGCCCTCAACGACATGAATACGGCAGTGCAGTAAGTTTTTACAGGTCAGCGGTATGGGATGTCTATATGACTAAAAGCGCTGACGGCACACATCAGTCGACTCATACGTTTTATTCTGAATGAAAAATGGAATCTTTTTAGAGTTGAATAAGTGAATTTTCTTATTGTAGTTCTGGGGGTTAAATTTTTCACTGAGCCTATTTCTAGTGGTTTTTTGCAGGTGCGGCATTGCTGTTGTTACGGTTAAAGTAGTATGCATCTAAAAGAGGCTCTAATAGTAACTGATAAAGGTCATGGTTATTATTGATTGCTGAGTAATCGATAGCCCTCTCCAATAGAGGGGTATCGTACTTATAGAAATCTACGAAACAGATCTGCCATAAACAACGGTCGTAACGTAAAGCCTTGGCTGCAAGTCAAAGCGTTGAGAGTTTGAAAGAAGCGTATAAGTCGAAGCAAGGTGCCTGAATGCACCTGGCTCCGTGTGCCTGCCGGTGAACTCTCCATATACAGCCGACAGGAAACTGATCATGTTCCATCATCAACCTAAACGTCATCCCTTCAACACTAAGCTCAAGCTGCACTACAGTAACGAATACCGTGGCTTCGCCGTGCAGCAGCAACTGGCACATGGCCCGTTGATCGAAAACTACCTGGAGCGTGGGATTGAGACTCTACAGCACTGTCTCTCGGTACAGGCTCGAACCTTAGTCTGTCGGGTCGACTTGCGTTACCCCGTCGGCCGGATGCCGTCGGATGCGCTCATCAGCAATGAAGTAATGACTCGTTTCTTCTACCAACTAAGTAAAGAGTTGGTCTGGGCAAATACCAAATACTCGACCGAAATTCGCTACATCTGGTGCCGGGAGCGCAACAGCAGCGAGGCGCCCCATTATCACCTCATGCTATTGCTCAACTACGACGCCATTGGGGGCTTAGGTAACTACGGGCCTAGTACAGACGGCACCTACAGCAGAGAAAACTTGTTTCATCGCATCGTGCGCGCTTGGGCCTGGGCAATTGGTTGTGCTGCACACGACATGTCCGGGTTGGTGCATGCCTGCCAGGACAAACTCAGTGGCCAGGTTTACCAACGTCTGGAGCAGCGTTTTCCTGATTCACTCAAACAAGTGGTCTACGCCATGAGCTACTTGTGCAAGGAGTACAGCAAGTCACAGGAACTGGGGCAGGGCTTTGCCGTGTTCACCACCAGTCGGGTCTGAGGCCGGGCTGAGAGGTGTTCAATATGCCTATTCTATGGTGCGGCATTGCCGCACTGTTTCTCATTAGAAAAGGAGTCTTTCGCATGAGCTACAGCGAGCATTGGCGCCGTGAGTTTCTCACTCGGCACCCTGAGTATGAAAGTCAGTCACAGGTACGTTCGCAAGAGGCAGTGCAGCTGCCTGCGCCTGTAAGTTTCGTACTTCCCTTATCTACTTTTATAACGGCCAACTCTGAATTATCGACGCAACTTCCTCGGCAAGGGTCAAAGAGGCAACATAATCCCATGCAGGACCGCTCGACATCTTCAGATATCCTCAGGCAAGTATGTTTTTTACGTCAACGACTGAAGCTAACCCAGCAGGACCTAGCCAAACAGTTGGGGATCAGCTCTCGCACGCTGCAGGACTGGGAGCAGGGGCGCCGACAGCCAAGCGGACCTGGTAGGGCCTTACTACTGCAATGGGTTGACCAGCAGGCGGCTCATGGCTGCTGAATTATTCAAGCGAAGGGTGCAGCCGAAAAGGAGTCTTGGGCGGAGTTAGGGGGGAGTGCAGCTGCTATTTCTGCTACTAATAGCAGAAATAGCAGCTGCAGTGGACCCAGGCAGATTCGACGGGGTGGAATCGCCAAGCACAAAATGCACGGCGATGTCTATAGATCTGCTTAGGGTGGATGTGGCGTTTAGCACCTTCGACGACTTGGGGTGGCAGGGGCTTTAAAGTCCTTTTCATCGAATCCGTAGCCGAAGAGGGTGTAGAAATGATCAAAGAAAACAGTAATAAACTGATGTTAAGAATTTTGCGTATGCGGCAGTTACGAGAGCGTCTCGGGCTGAGTACGTCGACCATCTACGATCGCTTAAATCCAATGTCGCCCAGGTACGACTGCAGTTTTCCCAGGCCGATTAAGTTGGGGGCGTCAGCTGTAGGTTGGATTGAGGAAGATGTTTGTCGGTGGATTGAGTCCCGAATTGCAGAAAGCCGAAATGTTTACAGCGTGAATTCTTGAGAGGGGTGGTTTATGAATTTTTCTAATGGTGTATCAAGTTGGCTTCCTGTTCCAGGTGGAGCATTTCCAAGGTCTATGGCTTTGCCGATTATCGGGGGCGCAGTAGATGAAGCTGAGCGCAATATAATGGCCCCGCGAGCACTTATTTATTCAGCTGCGTTAACAGCCATGGCGACTGCGGCTCAAGGTTCAATTGATGTCTGTAAACCAAATGGCCAAATCGGTCCGGTATCAATAATGGTGCTCACGGTGGCCAACTCTGGGGAGCGAAAGTCGACCGCAGAGAATGTATTTATGGGAGGAGTTCGGCGCTTTCAGGATGAGATGGATGTGATTTATCAATCAGAGCTCTCTGATTGGCGTGCGAAACAGTCGATCTGGGACGCTCGTCGAAAGGCTATCTTGAAAGAAACTCTACTATTGGATCAGCATGAGGGGGGTGATCCGAATAAACAACTCATGGAACATCAAGCCTGTGCACCGATCAAACCTAGGCGCTTCAAGTTGCTGTACGAAGATGCTACGTCGGAAGCTTTGTTTCTTGGGTTGCACCAGAACATTCCAGTAGCTGGACTTATCTCCAGTGAGGGCGGTGGCGTGCTGACGGGTAAGGCATTCAATGACCTCTCAAAACAGAATGCGCTATGGAGCGGGGATGCCATAACGGTTGATCGTGTGTCGGCTGAAAGTTATGAGGTCAGAGGGCGGTTGACGGTATCGTTAATGGTTCAAGAAAGTTCATTTTTTAGCTATATGGAGAAAAACGGTGAAAAATCACGTGGGTCTGGCTTGTGGGCTAGGTTTTTGGTTTGCAGTCCAGAGTCTACTCAGGGGACTCGGTTTATAACGGAAGGCGCCGCGCCTTGGGATTGTTGTGACAGGTTTTCTGAGCGCGTCGGCGAGATCCTTAAAAACAGTGTTGAGTTTCTAGCTGACCCCAAGAAGCCGAAGTTTGTGGTTAGGTTTTCTCAGTCGGCGATTCACCGGTGGGTCAGTATTTTTAATGGGGTGGAGGCGCAGATTAGGCCGGAGGGGCGATATTTTGGTATGGGGGATCATGCGTCCAAGTTGGCAGATAATATCGCCAGGGTTGCTGCTATATTTCATTTCTTCGAAAAAAAAGATGGCGAAATAGCTGTGGAAACCTTGGAGGCAGCTATCGAGGTTTGCTTTTGGTACTCTGACGAGTTTTTACGGATGTTTACGCCACAACCTCAAGAAGAAGCTGATGCTCAGAAATTGGATGCTTGGCTGCAGGTAAGGCGAGAGTCTGGTGAGAGATTTGTGCCAAAAACCTCAATTGAGAGATTTGGGCCCAGTCCGATACGTGGCGTGAAGCGTCTAGATCCTGCTATAGAAGTGCTCGTGGCGCAGGGGAAGGTGTTGTTGTCAAAGAATGGAAAGGTCGCATATCTTGATATATTTCCTGAGCGCTCGATGAGCAACATGAATACTAGAAGTGTTCTTGCTCCTTTTAAACCTTCAATTTAGCGGGTGCATAGGGCTGAATGGTGTCGTATAGCCTAAGGAGAAAGCTGATGGATATGTGTTGGCGCGTTTGGCCATGAGCTAGTAATCCGCAATCGTCAGTCATTACTGGGCGATCGTATGCTTGTTACTACTTGTGAGTTGAGAGCGCCACCGTCACGGTGGCGTTTTCATTTAGATAAATATCGCTCATTGGCTGTTCTGGATGACATCATCCGGCGTTCGAGCGTCCGTTAGTCGCTCTAGGTAGATTTGCAATTGGTCTAGATCGTCTGCCGCTTCCAGTGCTTCAATTAGTGGTCTCGACAATTCTCCAAAGCGCTGCTTAAGTTGCAGAGCTAACGCTGTTCTCACGCCCTCAATCCGTCCCAAGGTACTTGCCGCATCGAGACTCATCTGGCGCGATTCTTCCGTATCTCGCGAAGGAAATGAATGACGCAGGATATGCCCGAGACGCAGGCGGTCTGTCTGCCGCCGGTTGCCGCGGTTACCGATATTGGCAAAGTCGAACAGAAGATCACGGACCTCATGCTTTAAATCGTTGATATTAGTGATATCAAGCATTTCGAATTCGCGGTTGGCTTTGTAAATACGCGTGGCCATCTCATCGGCTACTTCGGTTTTATTACTATTCGCGAGATCAGGTTTGTTGTAGAGCATACCTTTGACCATGGTGCGAATAAGTTGGGAGGTCATCTTGCTGGAGGGTTGTTGGTTTTTAGCGTGGCCTCCCCGGGCCGCGCGTACCCCATAGTGTTTGCCCTCTAGGTTCTTCAGTGCTTCTAGCATCGCCAAGTGACGATTGGCGAGCATCAAGGCCGTGATCATTTCCTGCAAGTAATGCTCATAGGCGGCGGTTGGGCTCGACGTACTCTGTGGTGGCAGGTATTTGTCGTGGATAAACTGCACGTAGACTGCTTGACGAAGGGCAGTGTCGGCATGCTCGATCAACTGTTCTTCAATCGCGACCTGGCCCTGTCGGATAATCAGATCGACTTTTTTGTCCTGGTGAGGCTGGATCTCAAAACTGCCCATCCTTTCATACAGGGTCTGCAATTGTTGATTTTGTGCAGGTGGAGGGGTTCCTAGCTGATTGAACACGCTCTCTACGACATTTTTAGCTTGGGTGAGCAGCATCGTCAAGGTGCCTAAATTAGGCCTTTCTGGGCTTGTCTCGCTGTAATTCCGGAACGACACAATCACATTCCTATCCTGGAAATTGAAGCGACAGGGTAGCAGCGATGCTTAGATTGCGGTGAATCTCCGAGCTGGCGTGGGCATGTGATGCTCTCGTACAGGCGGGTATTTATTTTTATCATGGATCTTCCCAAAGTTGTGGTAGCTGCGTTGCCCGTAAACGCCATCCTTACACTTTGGCTACCTGCAGCTCATGAGTGAGTGCTTGCGGCGGCTCCTTAGAGGTCAAGTAATTAGCCCATCCGGTCATCAGGGCACGTCGCTTGTCGAGAAAGTCAGTGCGAGAGTAGGCTCCCTCGGTTTGGTCGCGCTCGTCGTGAGCGAGCGCCATCTCGCAGACTTCGCGAGGAAAATTTGTGCACTCACCTGACCAATCTCGAAATGAAGAACGAAAACCGTGCCGAGTGATGTGGTCATATTTCATGCCATGCAGAAGGGTGCGTATAGCATTCGCGTGCATCACTCCTGTCTTGCCTTGACCAGGGAAGAGGAAGGGGCTTTCAGGTGTTCTTGGAATGCTTTGAACCAGCACCATGACTTGATCGGCAAGTGGGATTACAAAGGCCACTCGCATCTTCATGCGCTCATCTGGCAGAGACCAAGTGCCAGCTTCCAGGTCAAACTCATCCCAACGTGCGAACCTCACCATATGGGCGCGTGCGCTGGTCATGATCAGCAGTTGGGCTGCCAAGGACGCTAGCGTTGTGTTTGTGCTGAGTTTGGCCATCAATGCTGGCACGTCCTGCCATCGCAAAGCATCAAAGTGCTCACGCTTTCGAGCCTTTTTCTTTTCAGCACGACTCAACAGATTGTCTAAGTGCCCACGCCAGCGAGCAGGGTTCTCACCCTCTCGCAGGTTGCGTGCCTTGGCAGCGTCCAGAACTTGTTCAATCTGCCCACGTACTTCGTCGGCGGTTCTTGTTTTGGTGGCCCAGATGGGTTGCAACACCTTGAGGACCTGGGGAGTACCGATCTCCTCGGCTGACAACTTGCCGATGTGGTCAAAAGCATACAGCTCCAGTTTCCGTAGCCAGCCTTTACGCCACTTTTCTGACCAGGTGCCCCCATGTGCTTCGCAGTACTCTTTCGCGAGCGCCTCGAACTTCAGCTGCTTCGCCTCGCTGGTTCGTTGTGCTTCGAGTTGGGCAGCGCGCTCAATGTCGCGAGCAGCTAGAGGATCTATACCGTCGCTCAATTGGCTGCGTTTAGCACTGGCTTCTTGCCTGGCTTTCTTGAGGCCTACTTCTGGGAATGAACCCAGGCCCATTTCTCTGCGACGGCCTGCCAGTTGGAAGCGAAGTAGCCAGGATTTACGTCCGGTAGATTTGACGACCAACCGTAATCCGTCACCATCCTCATAGGTGCCAGGTTCGGTCAGGTTTTCGACTTGTTTCGGATTCAGCTTACCCATTGGATTTCCCCTGTCGTCCTTTTTGTCCCCCCACTTGTCCCCCCACTTCATCGTCGGATGAGGTCAAATGGCGTTGAGCGCCATTGGACAAGGGGATGCCTAAAACTCCCGTAATAGCTAGGCTATCAGGTGGATTCTCGGATGGGATAGGTTTATTTCGGACAATTAAAAAGCCGGCTTGTGGCCGGCTTCTCGGGGACTGCCTCAGCTTGTTTTTGACAAACCTCACCAGCCTTCAAATCGCTCAGCCCACATTGCGTCGGGCTGAATAGTAGGGCATCCGCGGGAACTCCTCCGCTTCGCCAGCAGGGAGTCAGCTAGAAGCGACCCCTGCCAAATGTGCGGCGCATGATACTCACATTCACTTCAGTTGCCCACCTCCGGTTCCGATTTAGAGCCTTCCCAGCCCAGCAGGTGTTCATCCAGTGGCACCGGTGGGCGGCGGTTGTTGAGGGTGGACCACCAGAATACCCAGCCGACGATCTTGAAGCTTTGCTCGAAGCGTTCCTCGTGGTTGAGGTATTCGTCCGGGTGTTCGCTGGCGTTGTGGCTGCGCAGGCGCAGGCCGCCGCCAGGGCGGTTGTAAAGGTATTTGATGCGCAGCATGCCGTCGTGTTCGACGGCGTAGATTTCACCGTCGATGATTTGGGTACGGCCTCGGTCGATGGCGAGGGTGGCGCCTTGTTGGATGATGTCGATCATGCTGTTGTCGACCATGTAGGCGCCTATCGCGCGGTCGGGGTTTACGTTGAGTGTTTCCAGGCTGTGCAGGGAGACGCGGATGCGTTCGGTTGAGGTGAAGGTGGGGTGGAGGGGGATCTCCACGTCGGTTTTTTCCGGGCGGCAGGCGGGGCCTGTGAGGTATTTGCCTGTGTCTTCGCGGGCGGTTGCAATCCTTGCGGTGGGGCCTTCCAACAGGTAGTTGGCGGGCGGGTGTTTGGGGCCTTTGCCGTCGCTTAACCAGCGACTTGAGACGCACAGCAACTCTGCGATCTCGTTGAGTCGGCCCATGGGGACCCCGCGTTTGAACCAGTTGTTCACGTGCTGAGGCGTGACGCCGCGGTTCTTGGCGAAGTCGGAGGCGGAAAGATGAACTTCCCGTAATAGCGCTTTTAAACGATCACCTGATGTATTCATAAACGCAGAGTTTACTGGCCGGAAAGTCTAATCAAATAAACCATGCGTTGATTTGCGGTTGTAGGATTTGGCTTAGTTGTGGCCGGATCTTTCAGGTGTGCAACTTAGTTAAACGCTGCAAATAAACATTGAACTTGATGTTTAATTCGGCCCATAAAAAAGCCCCGAATTAACGGGGCTTTTTAATTGCCGTGGCAATGAGGCGCGGGTATCAGCCTTTGTAGGCGGCAACCGACTTCATGATCTCGGCGCGGGCGGCGTCTGCGTTGCCCCAACCGTCGATCTTCACCCACTTGCCTTTTTCGAGGTCTTTGTAGTTCTCGAAGAAGTGCTTGATCTGTTCCAGCAACAGTGGCGGCAGGTCGGTGTATTCCTTCACGTCCACGTACAGCTGGGACAGCTTGTCGTGTGGCACTGCGATTACTTTGGCATCGCCGCCGCCGTCGTCGGTCATGTTCAGGATGCCGACTGGGCGTGCGCGGATAACCGAGCCTGGGGTGACCGGGTAAGGGGTCACGACCAGCACGTCGAGGGGGTCACCGTCGTCAGCCAGGGTGTTAGGGATAAAACCGTAGTTGGCCGGGTAGAACATCGGGGTGGCCATGAAACGGTCAACGAACAGGCAGTCGCTGTCTTTGTCGATTTCGTATTTGATCGGCGCGTGGTTGGCCGGAATTTCGATGGCGACGTAGATGTCGTTCGGCAGGTCTTTGCCAGCCGGAATCTTGCTGTAGCTCATTGGGCGTTGCCCCCGTTAGTTGGCCATATGACATGGCCGGATTGGCCTAAAAGTGGCGGCGATTATAGGCATATTCTGACGCCGATGCCATGCGCCAAGCGTCGTACGGTCATTCGCCCTGTGGCGCGTAGCGCTTGCAGTTGAGTCAGGCGGGCCAGGGGATCCTGGCGATAAAAGCGGCTGAGTTGGGCGTACACCTGTGGATAACTGTTGACCAGTAAATCCGGGGCGCTGAAGAAATACTCGCTGGTGACGGCAAAGAACTCCGCCGGGTTTTCCGCAGCGTAAGGGTCTATCTCGGTCTCGGCGTCCGGGTTGGCGTCCAACTGGCGATTGAGGTCATCGAAGGCGCCTTGCATGACGCTGGCCCAATCCTGCACGCGCATGTCGTGGTGCAGCGGCGGCAGGCCGTTGGCGTCGCCGTTGAGCATGTCCAGCTTGTGCGCTAGTTCGTGGATGACCAGGTTGTAGCCTTCCCATTGGCCGCTGGCGAGCACGCCGGGCCAGGCGAGGATCACCGGGCCCTGTTGCCAAGCTTCGCCGCTGTGTTCGCCGTCCCACTCGTGTTCGACGCCGCTGGCATCGCGATGGCGTTGTGGGCTGAGGAAGTCGTCGGGGTACAGCACGATCTCATGAAAGCCTTGGTACCAGTCGAGGTCGCCCAGGTTCATCAGCGGCAGTTGCGCCTGGGCGGCGAGCAGCAGGCGTTGTTCCTGGTGCAGTTCGACGCCAGGCAGGGCGGTGAGGTGTTTTTCGCTGAGGAACACCACGCAGGCTTCGCGTAGCCACTGATCTTGCTCCGGCGTGATGCCGTCGAGGAAGGTCAGGTGGTGGCGCACCCGTTGCCAGATGTCATCGGCAATCGGGTGCTTGGCCAGCAGGCGCCGGCGACGCCAGGCGCTGAAGGACCACACGGGCAATCAGTGCGGGTTGGCTTCGGAGGACGTGCGGCCAAAGCGGCTGCGCACTACGCCAATAATCATCGGCACCAGGGACAGCAGAATGATGAACACCACCAGCAGCGACAGGTTCTTCTTGATAAAAGGCACGTTGCCGAAGAAGTAACCCAAGGTCACCAGGCCGCCGACCCACAGGATGGTGCCCAGTACGCTGAAGCCGAAGAAGCGTGGATACGGCATCTTGGCCACGCCCGCGACGAACGGCGCGAAGGTACGCAGGATCGGCAGGAAGCGCGCCAGCGTCACGGTCTTGCCGCCGTGCTTGTCGTAGAAGTCGTGGGTCTTTTGCAGGTAGTCGCGGCGGAAGATCTTGGAGTTCGGGTTGCTGAACAAGCGCTCGCCCGCCGTTCGTCCGATCACATAGTTGGTGCTGTCGCCGAGGATGGCCGCCAGCATCAGCAGGCCGGCCAGCAGGACTGGGTCCATACCGCCGCCGGCCGCTACGGCACCGGCAATGAACAGCAAGGAGTCGCCCGGCAGGAAGGGCATGACCACCAGGCCGGTTTCGCAAAAAATCACCAGGAACAGAATGGCGTAGATCCACGGACCGTAGTTGGTTACCAGCATATCGAGGTAAACGTCGAGATGCAGGATAAGGTCAAGCGGGTTGAAATCCATGGATGGCACCTGTGTGAATGGCCCGGCTCAGCGGGCTTGTGCGGAAGCTCAGGCAATAAGGCTACAAGTAATTGTCGCGGTTCTTACAACCCTGAAAGGTCGGCATTATACGGATTGAGAGGTGAAAAGCGTGTGGCTTTTGTAGCGGGGAGTGTCGCGAAATTGTGAAGGGGTTGGGCTTCAAGCCAGTCGCCGGACCCAATGTGGGAGCTGGCTTGTCTGCGATAGCGGTGGGTCAGTATGAGAAGTGCTCGCTGACACTTCGCCATCGCAGGCAAGCCAGCTCCCACAAGGATATTGCGGTGTTTGGCTTACCGGTTTTCAGTCTTCGTTGATCGGCAACACGTAGTTTTTGAATTCGGTGTCTTCGCGAAACCCAATCGACTCATAGGTCTTCTGCGCCACGTCGTTATCGCTGCTGGTCGATACCCGCAACCGTACCGCGTGGGTGTCCTTGGCCATTTTCTTGGCCGTGCGCATCAGGTTGTCGGCCACCAGTTGCCGGCGCGCATCCTCGGCCACATAGATGTCGTTGAGGATCCATACCCGCTTGAGAGACAGTGAGGAAAAGCTCGGATAGAGCTGGCAAAACCCCAGCAGCCGCTTGTCATCATCGTCGGCCAGGGCCAGGTAGATCACCGACTCCTTGCGCCGCAGGCGCTTTTCCAAAAAGGCCCGTGACGAGTCCGGGAACGGCAGGGCCCCGTAGAACTCGCGGTATTTGACGAACAACGGGGTCAACAGGTCCAGGTGTTCCAGGGTCGCTTGAGTAATCCGCATGCCAGGCCTCAACTTCCAAATGGGGTATGACCACACGAGCGGCCGTGACTCGATGCTGCCTAATGACGCCAAAAAGCGCAATCTTGCCGCTATCGGTCATCGGGCGGGCTGAGCAGGAAATTGCCCTTCATCAGGTCCGGGTCGTCCGATTCGAGGGTCTGAACCTGTGCCTCATCCTTGAGATTAACCCCCGACAACTGCCGGCGATACGCCTCGCGCATCAAGTACAGCAGGCGATGGGCCGCCATGCCATAACTCAGGCCTTCCAGCCGCACGTTGGAGATGCAGTTGCGATAGGCATCGGTGAGGCCGACCTTGGGGTTGTAGGTGAAATACAGGCCCAGGCTGTCCGGCGAGCTGAGCCCCGGTCGTTCGCCGATCAGGATCACCACCATCTTGGCGCCCAGTAGCTGCCCGATTTCATCGGCTACCGCCACGCGGCCTTGCTCTACCAGGATCACCGGTGACAAGGACCAGCCTTCGGCGTGGGTCTGTTCTTCCAGGCGCGCCAGAAACGGCGCTGTGTGTTTATGCACCGCCAATGCCGACAGGCCATCGGCTACTACGATGGCCAAGTCCACCCCGCCGGGCTGGGCCGAAGCGTAGTCGCGCAATGTTTGCGCCGACTCATCGCTCAAGCGTCGCCCCAGGTCCGGGCGTTGCAGGTACATGTGCCGGTCTGTGGCGGCGCTGTGCAGCAACAGGCTGTCTCGGCCACGTTCGGCCAATTGGCGGCTGAGGCCGGTGTGATCGAACGGCAAATGCACCGCGTCCCGCGCCTGGGCGTGGGCAAACTGGAAGTCCAGTTGGGCGCTGGTGGGAAGGCTGGTGCCGGTGCGGCCCAGGGCAATACGCGCCGGGGTGAGGCGGCGCAGTTCCAGCCACGGGTTGTCAGGCAATTCTGGTTGCACGGTCGGCTCCTTCATCCCAATTGCGCCAAGGCGTGACGAAAGGCCGGTGGCAAGCTATTGCCAAAATGCACCTTGCCATCAGCCTGCGTGAAGATGCCCATTTTCGCCAGCCACTGCTCGAACTCCGGCGCCGGTTTTAAACCCAATGTTTGCCGGGCGTACAGGGCGTCGTGAAACGAGGTGGTCTGGTAGTTGAGCATGATGTCGTCGGAGCCGGGGATGCCCATGATGAAGTTGATGCCGGCCACGCCGAGCAGGGTCAGCAGGGTGTCCATGTCGTCCTGGTCGGCTTCGGCGTGGTTGGTGTAGCAGATGTCGCAACCCATGGGCACGCCGAGCAGTTTGCCGCAGAAGTGGTCTTCCAGGCCGGCGCGGATAATCTGCTTGCCGTTGTAGAGGTACTCCGGGCCGATAAAACCGACCACCGTGTTCACCAGAAACGGCTTGAAGTGCCGGGCCACGGCATAGGCACGGGTTTCACAGGTTTGCTGATCGACGCCAAAGTGCGCATTGGCCGACAAAGCGCTGCCCTGGCCGGTTTCGAAGTACATCAGATTCTGGCCCAGGGTGCCGCGCTTGAGGCTTAAGCCCGCGTCATAACCTTCCTGCAGCACGTTCAGGTTGATCCCGAAACTGGCATTGGCCGCTTCGGTACCGGCAATCGACTGAAACACCAGGTCCAGCGGTACGCCGCGGTTGATCGCTTCGATGGAGGTGGTGACGTGGGTCAGCACACAGGCCTGGGTGGGGATGTCGTAGCGCTGAATGATCGCGTCGAGCATTTCAAGCATGGCGCAGATCGAGGCGATGCTGTCGGTGGCCGGGTTAATGCCGATCATGGCGTCGCCGTTGCCGTACAGCAGGCCGTCGAGGATGCTCGCCGCGATGCCGGCCGGTTCATCGGTGGGGTGGTTGGGCTGCAAGCGCGTGGACAAGCGCCCGCGCAGGCCCAGGGTGCCGCGAAACTGGGTGACCACGCGGATCTTCTGCGCCACCAGCACCAGGTCTTGCACGCGCATGATCTTGGACACGGCCGCGGCCATTTCCGGTGTCAGCCCTGGCGCCAATGCGCGTAGGGCCTGTTCATCGGCCGCATCGCTGAGCAGCCAGTCGCGCAGGCCGCCGACAGTGAGGTGGCTGACCGCTGCAAACGCCTGTTTATCGTGGGTGTCGATGATCAGCCGGGTGACTTCATCGCTTTCATAAGGAATCAATGCTTCCTGCAGGAAGTGCTTGAGCGGGATATTTGCCAGCGCCATCTGCGCCGCCACACGTTCGCCGTCATTCTGCGCGGCGACACCGGCGAGGAAGTCCCCGGAGCGTGCCGGGCTGGCCTTGGCCATCACGTCCTTGAGGCTGTCGAAGCGGTAGGTTTGAGCACCCACCGCGTGGGAAAAGCTTGCCATACAGTGTCTCCTTGGTGACGCGCGCCTGCTGTGGGCAAGGCGCCGCGTCGAGGTTTTCGGCAGTTAGTGCAGGGCGGCCTCTGCGGCCTGGATCGCCGCGAATTCCTCTTCCGGCGTGCCTGCTACCAAGTGATGCCGGCTGTAGAAAGCAAAGTAAGCAATTAATACTCCATAGATGATCGCCGCGCCAATCACCACGCGCGGGTCCACCAGAAAGCCCGCCACCACGGCCACGCAAGCCAGCACCAGTGCCACGCCTGAGGTGAAGATGCCACCGGGTGTGCGGTATGGCCGCTCCATTTTAGGGCGACGGATGCGCAGGGTGATGTGGGCGGCCATCATCAACACGTAGGAAATCGTGGCGCCAAACACCGCCACCAGGATCAGCAAGTCACCCTGGCCGGTCAGCGACAGGCCAAAGCCGATAATCCCGGGGATCACCAGCGCCAATACTGGCGCCTTGCTCTTGTTGGTCTCGGACAATTTGCGCGGCAGGTAACCGGCACGGGACAAGGCAAAGATCTGCCGCGAATAGGCGTAGATGATCGAGAAAAAGCTCGCGATCAAACCGGCCAGGCCGACCAGGTTGACGAAGCTCCCCATCCAGGTGGAACCGCCGTAGGACAACGCCAAGGCTTCAACCAGCGGGTTGCCGGATTTGATCAGCGCATAAGTGCCCGCACCGCCCGGCGCGATCACCAGGATCAACAGGGCAAAACTGGTCAGCACCACAATCGCGCCGATCAGCCCGCGCGGCAGGTCGCGCTTGGGGTTCTTGGTTTCTTCAGCGGCCAGCGGCACGCCTTCCACCGCCAGGAAAAACCAGATGGCATAAGGGATCGCGGCCCACACGCCGACGTAGCCGAACGGCAGGAAGCTGCTGGCGCCCTTGGCCTCGGTCACGGGTATATCCAGCAGGTTGGCGACGTTGAAGTGCGGCACCATCGACACCAGGAACACGCCCAGGGCAATCGCGGCGACGGCGGTGATCACGAACATCAGCTTCAAGGCTTCGCCCACACCAAAGATGTGGATGCCGATAAAGATGATGTAGAACGCCAGGTAGATCATCCAGCCGCCAATGCCGAACAACGACTCGCAATAGGCGCCGATAAACACGGCGATGGCGGCGGGCGCGATGGCGTATTCGATAAGGATGGCAGTACCGGTGAGGAACCCGCCCCAGGGGCCGAAGGCGCTGCGGGCAAAACCATAGCCACCGCCAGCAGTGGGGATCATGGACGACAACTCGGCCAGGGAAAAGCACATGCACAGGTACATGGTGGCCATCAGCAAGGTGGCGAGGAACATGCCACCCCAGCCGCCCTGGGCCAGGCCGAAGTTCCAGCCGGCGTAATCGCCGGAAATAACATAAGCGACGCCAAGGCCAACCAGTAGTACCCAGCCGGCGGCGCCTTTTTTCAGTTCGCGTTGTTGAAAATAATCGGTACCGACTTTTTCGAAGTCGACAGAAGAACCAGTGGGTTCGCTAGGCATGGGAAGTACCTTCCATTCTTATTGTTTTTGACTCGGCGTCTGTGTGCCGAACGAGGTAGCAATTGCGTGTGATATCAAATGTGGGAGCTGGCTTGCCTGCGATAGCGGCCTGTCTGCTACCCCTTATTTGGCTGATACATCGTTATCGCAGGCAAGCCAGCTCCCACACTTGATTGCATTTCAAGTTGGGAACTGGTTGCTTGCTATAAGGCTGAGTTAGAAAAAGCCCAACGGATTAATGTCGTAGCTCACCAGCAAGTTCTTGGTCTGCTGGTAGTGATCCAACATCATCTTGTGGGTTTCACGGCCCACGCCAGACTTCTTGTAACCGCCAAACGCGGCATGCGCCGGGTACAGGTGGTAGCAGTTGGTCCACACGCGGCCAGCCTTGATCGCCCGGCCCATGCGGTAGGCGCGGTTGATATCGCGGGTCCACAGGCCAGCGCCCAGGCCGAACTCGGTGTCGTTGGCAATCGCCAGGGCTTCGGCTTCATCCTTGAAAGTGGTGATGCTCACCACCGGGCCGAAGATTTCTTCCTGGAATACGCGCATGTCGTTGGTGCCCTTGAGCAGGGTCGGCTGGATGTAATAACCGGTGGCCAGGTCGCCGGTGAGCTTCTCCACCTTGCCGCCCGTGAGCAATTGCGCGCCTTCGCCCTTGGCGATTTCCAGGTAAGACAGGATCTTGTCGAACTGCTGCTCGGACGCTTGGGCGCCGACCATGGTGTCGGTATCCAGCGGGTCGCCACGCTTGATCGACTCGACCTTTTTCATCACCACTTTCATGAAGTCGTCGTAGATCGACTCTTCCACCAGAGCACGGGAAGGGCAGGTGCACACTTCGCCCTGGTTGAAGAACGCCAGCACCAGGCCTTCGGCGGCTTTTTCGATAAATGCAGGTTCCGCTTTCATGATGTCGGCGAAGAAGATGTTCGGCGACTTGCCGCCCAACTCCACCGTAGACGGAATGATGTTCTCGGCCGCCGCATGCATGATGTGCGAGCCCACAGGCGTTGAGCCGGTGAAGGCGATCTTGGCGATGCGCTTGCTGGTGGCAAGGGCTTCGCCGGCTTCCTTGCCGAAACCGTGCACCACGTTCAGCACGCCCGGTGGCAGCAGGTCGCCGATCAGCTCCATCAGCACGCTGATGCCCAGCGGCGTTTGCTCGGCGGGCTTGAGCACCACGCAGTTACCGGCGGCCAGGGCTGGGGCGAGTTTCCAGGCGGCCATCAGCAGCGGGAAGTTCCACGGGATGATCTGGCCGACCACGCCCAGCGGCTCGTGGAAGTGGTAGGCGGCGGTGAGTTCATTGATTTCGGCGCTGCTGCCTTCCTGGGCGCGGATGCAGCCGGCGAAGTAGCGGAAGTGGTCGGCAGCCAGGGGGATGTCGGCGTTAAGGGTTTCACGCACGGCCTTGCCGTTGTCCCAGGTTTCGGTGATGGCCAGCAGTTCGAGGTTTTGCTCGATGCGGTCGGCGATTTTCAGCAGCACCAGCGAACGGTCCTGGGCCGAGGTTTTGCCCCAGGCGTCCGCAGCGGCGTGGGCGGCGTCCAGCGCCTTGTCGATGTCTTTGGCGGTGGAACGCGGGAAGTCGGCTATCGGCTTGCCGTTGACCGGCGAGGTGTTGGAGAAATAGTTGCCATCGACTGGCGCCACGAATTCGCCGCCGATGTAGTTGCCGTATTTGGCCTTGAACGAAACGATGGCGCCTTCAGTACCGGGGTGTGCATAACGCATGGTGAGCATCTCCTGCTTTTATGTTTATTGGAGTACAGCGCGGCAAGCGCGTTATAAAGCGTAGAGCAAAGGTTGGGCCACTGCTGTGCGGGCCAGCAAAATCAATGGGTTGGGCTTTTTCGCAAGGCGGTGCCGTGACAGGTGTGGTACAGGCGTGGTGACAGTTTGTGCCATAAGCGGTACAGCCTGTGACCGGTGGGTCGGGCCGGGATTGCAAAGGCCCAATGGCTGGGGGATGCTGGGCGTTCTCACGCAGGGAGAATAATAAGAACATGCATAACGATCATTTCAGCCGCCATGCCCAGCAAGTCCTGACCGTCACCCGTGGCCAAGAGCTTTCCCAGGGGCCGGGCAGCGACCCGTCCATCGCCCGCTCCTGGCTGCGCTGCGTGGAGGACTACCACCTCGACCCGGCGCTGACCATCGCGCCTACCGTGCTTGAACACGGGCGCCTGCTGGAAAGTCGCGAACGCCTGCGCCAGGTGCTGCACATCGCCGGCAGCGAGATGAATAGCCTGCACCAGCAACTTTCCGGTGCCGGCCATGCGGTGCTGCTCACCGATGCGCGCGGGGTGATCCTCAACTGTGTCACCGCGCCGTCGGAGCGCAAGATTTTCGAGCGCGCCGGTTTATGGTTGGGCGCTGACTGGAGCGAAGCCTGCGAAGGCACTAACGGCATAGGCACCTGCCTGGTAGAGCGGCAGTCGTTGACGATCCACCGTGACGAGCATTTTCGCGGCCGTCATACCGGGCTGACCTGTTCGGCCAGCCCGGTGTTCGATCCTCATGGTGAATTGCTGGCGGTGCTGGATGTGTCCTCGGCCCGCGAAGCCGTGTCGCGCCAAAGCCAGTTCCACACCATGGCGCTGGTGAACCTGTCGGCCAAGATGATCGAAAGTTGCTACTTCCTGCGCCACTTCGAACACCACTGGCTGTTGCGTTTTCACCTGCAGGCCGAGTCGGTCGGGTTATTCAGCGAAGGCTTGCTGGCGTTTGATGGCGAAGGGCACATTTGTGCGGTCAACCAGAGCGCCCTGAACCTGTTGGGGCAGTTGCGCGGCGGCTTGGTGGGCCAGCCGGTGGAAGCGTTTTTCGACTGCTCCCTGGATCAGTTGCTGGGGCGGGCCAGCGCAAATGCCACGGCCAGTTGGCCGCTGCGCACCCGCGATGGTCGGCCTTTATTCGCAGCGCTGCGAGGCCAGCCGCGCAGTGCGCCGGCCCCTATCATCAAGCCACAGGCGTCACGCCCATTGGGTATCTGCCTGGGCGACCCGGCGTTGCAAAATGAGCTGCGCAAGGCCTCGCGAGTGTTCGAGCGCGATGTGCCCTTGCTGATCAACGGCGAAACCGGCTGCGGTAAAGAAGCCTTCGCCAAGGCCGTGCATCAGGGCAGCCAGCGGGGCGACAAGGCCTTTATCGCGCTGAACTGTGCGGCGATTCCAGAAAACCTGATCGAGAGCGAACTGTTTGGCTATCGCGCCGGCAGTTTCACCGGCGCCCTTAAAGAAGGCATGCGCGGCAAGCTGCAACAGGCCGATGGTGGCACGCTGTTTCTCGACGAAATCGGCGACATGCCCCTGGCGTTACAAACCCGCCTGTTAAGGGTGCTGGAGGATCGCCTGGTGGTGCCTATCGGCGGCGAACCCCAAGCCGTGAACGTGCGCATCATCAGCGCCACGCACCGCAATTTGCTGGAACGGGTGGCCGATGGCAGCTTTCGTGAAGACCTGTATTACCGCTTGAACGGCTTGGAAGTCGCCCTCCCGCCGTTGCGCGAGCGCAGTGACAAGTCGCAACTGTTGGATTTCCTCTTGGCGCAGGAAGCAGGCACCGAGCAGGTGATGCTCGACGAGTCGACGCGCCAGGCCTTGTTGGCATTCCACTGGCCCGGCAACCTGCGGCAGATGCGTACTGTGTTGCGCACGGTGGTGGCACTCTGTGAGGGCGGGCGAGTCGGTCTTGAAGACTTGCCGGCGCTGATTCGCCAGGCGCGGCCGCAAGGGGCAAGGGCGGATGCGCCGTACGCTTTGCCACTGGAGAGCGCCGAGCGCCAGGCATTACTCGATGCGTTGGCGCAGCAGCGCTGGCATATGAGCCATGTGGCGGAACAGTTGGGCGTCAGTCGCAATACGCTGTATCGCAAGTTACGCAAACATGGTATTTCACGGGGCGCCATGCATTAGGGCGCGCGACAGTTGTCGGAATAACTCCGTTATTGCGGACGACTCGTTTTTGTCCCACGTCATTTAAGGTTTTTTATCGCTCTACCCGTTCACGTCGTCCCGGAACGTGGCACGTTGTTTTAAGCACTGATGGAATAAGGGCAGAGCATTAATTGCCCTTAAACACCGCTGTTTGAAACTTCTAGGGTGACAACACATGAATATTACAAGTCCAATAACGACTCCTGTGCCACAACTCCCTGTTCAACTTGATGTTACGCCCACCTCCCCACCGCAACACTCGATAACGGGCTGGGGCGAACCGATGGACCCCCCTCAGCCTGACCATGACACGCCGCCTTCTGCTCAGGAGGCCGACCAAGCGCCGAAGGTACGCAACAAGCGTGGAATCTCCTTCTTCGGACGGCGGTTCCCATTTGGAGGCGCAACCCGGCCCACGGCGCCCGTGTCTCCCACGCCATCGATCAAGGTGCCGTCGCCTGCGTCCGTGTCCCCCGGTCCATCGACCAGGGTGCCGCCCGCCCCGGTCAATCCCACTGCCACCAGGCTGCAGAACGCACTGGGTGGAAATAACCCTGGTACCAGCTCGACCGCAGCCAGTTCAAGCCAGTCGGCCTTGGATAAACTCAAGGGCGTAGTGACCAGGGGGCCTCAAACGCCCACCAGTGGCGGGGTTGTCTCCGTAAAGCCGGTGGAACCGCCCAAGATCAGTGTGGCCGATGTCACCCAGCGGCTTTTGGATGCCGACAGGCTGGTCAAGGCAGGGGTTATTTCCACCTCACCTTCAACCGGCAAGACGATCAAGGACGCGTTCATCAACGCGGGCGTCAATGGCATCGTCAGCGCGCCGATCAATGTGGGCGCATACGCCGGGTCCGTGGCCGCGGGAGAGGCGATCAAGGGCCAGTATGTACCGTCGCCATTGCCGCCGCCGCATTTGCCTGGTACTGCAAAGCCCGATCCCGCGTCTACACCGCAAGTAGCCGCGCCAACCACATCGGATACGCCAACGCCTTCGGCCACGCGCCATCTGGACCGGGTAGAAAAAGTGGTGCTGGAATTTGCCAATGTCATCATCACGCTGGCGTCGGGAAATACTGAAGACCGGCTTGCCATGGGCGACGCCTGGCCCAAGGAGCGGGGGGCACGCTTGGATAACCTTGAGCAGTTACTGAGCATTTCGGAAACCCATATGAAGCAAGTGGCCGAGGATAACGGCATTATTTTCAAACCTCACCTCGAACCAGAAACCGCCCCAGGCACGGGGGGCCGCTTAGGCGTGATAGAGCGCCGTTATCGCGCCTTGGAAAAGGCGGCTGACCGGATCATTACCCTGAAAGACGCGGAAGCCAAAAAAACCGAGGCCTCCGTTTAAGGCAGCCTTTTTGCCCGCCGGATCCTACCGGCGGGCGTTTCGCGCTCAGCTAAAGCGTGCGAACTTTCCCACCCTACGCTAACCTGCCTCGATGTTTACGAGGTCGACTATGCACATTCATATTCTGGGTATCTGCGGTACGTTCATGGGTTCGATGGCGGTTCTGGCCAAGGAGCTGGGCCATCATGTAACTGGCTCCGATGCCAATGTTTATCCCCCCATGAGCACGCAGCTACAGGCGCAAGGGATTGAGCTGACCCAAGGTTACGACCCCGCGCAATTCGACCCGGTGCCGGACCTGGTCGTGATCGGCAACGCCATGTCGCGCGGCAATCCGGCGGTGGAATACGTACTGAACAAAGGCTTGCCTTACGTCTCCGGCCCCCAGTGGCTGGCCGACCATGTGCTGCAAGGCCGTTGGGTCCTGGCAGTGGCAGGCACTCATGGCAAGACCACCACCAGCAGCATGCTCGCCTGGGTGCTGGAGCATGCGGGCATGAGCCCGGGGTTCCTGATTGGCGGCGTGCCGCAGAACTTCTCGGTATCGGCGCGCCTGGGTGAGACACCGTTTTTTGTGATCGAGGCCGATGAGTACGACAGCGCCTTTTTCGACAAGCGCTCCAAGTTCGTCCATTACCGCCCACGCACAGCGATCCTGAATAACCTTGAGTTCGATCACGCGGATATCTTCCCCGATCTGCCGGCGATTGAGCGGCAGTTCCACCACTTGGTGCGCACTATTCCAAGTGAGGGCCTTGTCATTCATCCCACCACCGAGCCTGCGTTGCAGCGTGTGATCGACATGGGCTGCTGGACCCCGGTGCAAACCACCGGCGCGGGCGGGCAGTGGCAGGCGAGGTTGCTCAGCGAAGACGGTTCGCGGTTTGAAGTGCTGTTCGAAGGCCATGCCCAAGGCATCGTCGATTGGGGCATGACCGGCCAACACAACGTGGCCAACGCTTTGGTGAGCCTGGCTGCCGCTCGGCATGTTGGCGTGGTACCAGCCATGGGCATTGCCGCCTTGAGCGCGTTCAAGAGTGTGAAGCGGCGCATGGAGAAAGTCGCTGAAGTAAATGGAATTACCATCTACGACGACTTTGCCCACCACCCGACCGCAATTGCCACCACGCTGGATGGCCTGCGCAAGCGCGTCGGCGATGCGCAGATCATTGCCATCGTCGAGCCGCGCTCCAACTCCATGAAGCTGGGTGCGCACCGTGATGGCCTGCCCGAAAGCGTCAACGATGCCGACCAGGTGGTGTGGTATGCACCGGCCAACCTTGGCTGGGATTTGCCCGCGATTGCTGCGCTATGCACCGTGCCCTCCACAGTCTGCGATTCGTTGGAAGGCATCATTGAGCATGTGAAGTCCTTGGCCCAAGCCGGCACCCACGTGGTGGTCATGAGCAACGGCGGCTTCGGCGGCCTGCACGGCAAGCTGGCCGAGGCACTGAAATGAGCGGGCCGGAACGCATTACCCTGGCGATGACCGGCGCATCCGGTGCGCCCTATGGCCTGCGCCTGCTCGATTGCCTGGTACGTGAAGACCGTGAGGTGCATTTTCTGATCTCCAAGGCGGCGCAATTGGTGCTGGCGACTGAGACCGATGTCGCGCTGCCTTCCAAGGTGCAGATGATGCAGGCATTCCTCACCGAGTACACCGGCGCAGCGGCGGGGCAGATCAAGGTCTACGGCAAAGAAGACTGGATGTCGCCGGTGGCTTCAGGCTCCGGTGCGCCAGCGGCGATGGTGGTGGTGCCGTGTTCCACCGGCACCTTGTCGGCGATTGCCACGGGCGCCTGCAACAACCTGATCGAACGGGCGGCGGACGTGACCTTAAAGGAGCGCCGCCAATTGATCCTGGTGCCGCGCGAAGCGCCGTATTCGAGCATTCACCTGGAGCACATGCTCAAGTTGTCGAACATGGGCGTGACCATCCTGCCCGCGTCGCCAGGCTTCTATCACCAGCCACAGACCATCGATGACCTGGTGGACTTTGTGGTGGCGCGCATTCTCAACCTGTTGAACATTCCCCAGGACATGCTGCCACGTTGGGGTGAGCACCACCTGGGCGGCGATGAATAAAGCACTGCTGCTCTTGATGGCGCTGCAACTCACCGGCTGTGCCACCGCGCGCACGCTGGATGCCGCGCAACCGGGCGCCCCGGTGGTGTATGCCGGCACGCGCCTGGATCTGTACGCGATCAATGGCGGCTGCTGCGCCAAGTACCGCTTTGGTGCCGAGGCCCCGAGCTCTCCCCATCTCGACCTGCCGGCCAGTGCGTTGCTCGATACCTTGTTGTTGCCACTGTCGGTGCTGACGGTGCTGGGGGTTGGCTTCAACGCCACGGGCGGGCTGTAAGATAAGGGCTACCTGGGTGGATCGTTCCCACGCTCCGCGTGGGAATGCAGTCGGGGACGCTCCGCGTCCCAAGCATGACGCAGAGCGTCATAACCGGCGTTCCCACGCAGAGCGTGGGAACGATCAGTACCAGCCCGGCATCATCACTTGCCGAGTTTGCGCAACTCGTCCGATTCCACCACCCGCACGCCATCCTGTTCTTCCAGCGCCAGGCGCCACATGGCGCGGGCCAGTTCGCAGACTTCAATACCGTGGTACTTGCCCGGGATAAGCCGTGACAGCGGGCCGGCCAACTGTTCGGCCAGGCGCGGTTCCAGTCGCTCACCCAGCAGCAGCGAGGGACGTACGATGGTCAACTGCGGCCAGTCTTGCGCTCGGAGCGCCAGTTCCATTTCCCCTTTGACCCGGTTGTAGAACACCGAGGATTTCGGGTCGGCGCCAATCGCACTGATCACGATCAGATGCCGCGCGCCCAGTTCCCGTGCGCGTTTGGCGAAGGCCACTACCATGTCCAGGTCGACCGCACGGAACGCCGCTTCCGAGCCGGCCTTTTTAATCGTGGTGCCCAGGCAGCAGAAGGCAATATCCACGCGGCCGCTCAGTTGCGGCAGGAACACCGCCGGGTCGCCTACCGGGTTTTCCAGGCGTGGATGTTCAGCCAATGGTTTGCGGCTGGGTGCCAGCACGCGGGTCACGGTAGGTTCGTTGAGCAGGCGGTCGAGCAGGTGTTCGCCAGTGAGGCCGGAGGCCCCGGCCAGCAAGATATGCTGCGGTGTCAGGTACATGGTGTTTCCCCCTTGTTACACGTTACAGCTTAGTTGCCTTTGGCTTCCTTGCTATTCATTGAGACGCTTTCGAGCGCCTTTCGTGCCTGCTGTTTACGTAATAATTGCCAATGGGCGATCACGCCCTTAGGCGCCCAGATCTGCGGTTCGGAGGCTTCGAAATTGTCCGCCTGTTCGCGTTCGGCCACGTGCAGTTGTGCCAGTTTGAAGGCGTGTTGCAAATCATCCGTTTGGTTGAAAGCCTGTGCGAAAAGCGCATCACCGAAGTAGGTGAAGTCTGCTTCTTCCGAGCAGCCGAACGACACGCGGTCCGCGCGGGAGGCGGTCATGATCAGGGTGCGCTCATCTTTGAGCGCCGGTATGAAGCCGCCGGAATAACATGCGGAGATCACGATGACCTTGTCGCGGTTTTTCAGCGGTGCGAGCACGGCGGCCAGCTCGTCGGCGGGCAGGTCGGCCAGTTCCATGCGCGGTTGGTCGAGCACCAGCTCATGCTCATGGGTGCCATGGCTGGTCAGGTAAATGAACACCAGGTCTTCCGGCCCGGTCCGTTCGGCCAGGGTTTGTACCGAGCGGCGCAGGCTTTCGCGGGTGGCCAGGGGGCGGTCGGCGATATGGTCGCGGTGGTTGACCAGGCGCACTTGCCCGCGCGCGCCGAAGCGGGTGGCGAGCAGGTTGCTGACGTAATCGGCTTCGCGCAGGAACACGCTTTGTTTGCCGTCACCGGCCAGCACCAGGGTGTACAGCTCCACCGCCGGGGTGGACGCGGGCACGGTCGCCAGGGCGTCATCAAGCAAGCGGCCTTGGGCCAGTATGCCGGTCTCCAGTGGGTCGGGCAGCAGCTTGCCCTCGGCGTCGCGTACGCGCAGGCCATTGACCCAGGTGCCGGACTGCACGGTGCCGTCGGTGAGGACCAGAGTGCCACGGCCTTGATAGTTGTCACTGTCAAAGCCACCGATATAGAAACTGCCATCGGTGAGGTTCAGACGCCCTTCGCCGGTAAAGCGCCAGTCACTGAACTGGCCGACGTAGTGGCTGCCATCAACCCCGATCAGTTCGCCTTTGCCGGTCAGCGCGCCCTCCTTGAACTGGCCGATCCATACATCGCCGTCGGCGTTCTCGTAGCGGCCTTTACCGTTGAGCTGGTTCTGCTTGAATTGGCCGACATAGATATCGCCCTCGGCGCTATTAAAGGTGCCATTGCCTTCCAGTTGGCCATCGACAAAGCGGCCGCTGAACTGGTTGCCGCTGTCGTCATTGCGCTGGCCTTCGCCATTGGGCTTGCCGTGGGCGAACTGGCCCTGATACTGGCTGCCGTCGGCCAGTTCCAGGCGGCCGAGGCCTGAATACTGGTCGTCCTGGAATTCGCCGCGATAGGTCATCTGCCCCTCTTTGAGGGTGCCTTCGCCGTTGCGTCGACCATTCTTGAAGCCGCCCACGTAGCTACTGCCCGACGTGGTCAGGCTGCCCTGGCCATCAAACAGGCCCTGTTTGAATTCGCCTTTATAGACTTCGCCATTGCTGCCATGCCATTCGCCCTGGCCGTGCCACTGGCCTTTGTCGAACTGGCCGGCGTACCAACTGCCATTGGGGTAGTCCACACGGCCTTGGCCTTGCAGCAAACCGTTGACCACATCGCCACGGTAGCGGCCGCCATCGGGCAGGCGCGCATCGGGCGGCAACAGCGATTCGCCGTCTCCGCAAGCGGTGAGCAACAGGGCAAGGGCAAGGGGAGCGAGTGGGCGCATAGCGGGATCCGGATAATTGAGCGCCGAGTATGCCGTAGCCGGGGTGCCGAACCTAGTGGTCTATGCGCAGGATCTACCACCTGTAGGAGCGGGCTTGCCCGCGAAAAACTCACAGGCACCGCATTTATTCAGCAAGCTCGCTCCTACAGAGGAAGGTGTGGTGATTATACGAAGCAGAGTGACAGCGACTCGGCAATGTAGGCCGGCTTCTCCTGGCCTTCGATTTCCAGGGTGGCCGTCGCCTTGAACAGCCATTGGCCCGGCTTTTTCTCGGTGACGTCAGTGAGGGTGACGTTCAGGCGCACCTTGGAGTTCACCTTCACCGGCTGGATAAAGCGCACGCTGTCCAGGCCGTAGTTGACGGCCATTTTCAAGCCTTCGGGCATGATCAGGATGTCTTCCATCAACTTGGGCATCAGCGACAGCGACAGGAACCCATGGGCAATGGTGCTGCCGAACGGGGTTTGCGCCGCCTTGATCGGGTCGACGTGGATGAACTGATGATCGCCGGTGGCTTCCGCGAAGAGGTTGATACGCGCCTGGTCGATGATGAGCCATTCGGAACGTCCCAGTTCCTTGCCGACGTAATCTTTGAGCTGCGCTACGGGTACATAGGGCATTGCGTCTCTCCTTGGTTCATCACTTATGTGCCCGTTGATAAGGGGCGTTTTTTTTGGTTGCAGAGAACCACTGTAGATCATCACGGGCAATCAGCCCGGTCAACCCAACATGCTTTTGGCGAATGCCGGAGCATAGGGCGGGCGTGCGTATAATGCGCGCGGGATTTGAGGGGGAGAGAGCGGGATGCTGTTACGTGGCCTGACCTGGCTGGTGCTGTTTCAACTGATCGGCACCGCGATCAATCATTTGCTGGTGCCGGTGCTGCCTGGGCCAATCATCGGCTTGTTGCTGATGCTGGGCTTTCTGGTCTGGCGCGGTGAAGTCGGCGAGCCCCTGAGCCTGGCGGCCGGCAGCCTGTTGCGTTACCTGCCGCTGCTGCTGGTGCCGCCGGCCGTGGGGGTAATGGTGTACGCCAAGGACATTGTGGCGGATTTTTGGGCCATCGTCGGGGCGTTGGTGCTGTCGCTGGTGGTTGCCATGGGCTTTGTCGGCGTGCTGATGCAGCAGATGGTCAAGCGCAAGGAGAAGGACCAATGATCCTCGACTGGCAGGGCGCCTGGACGGCGGTCATTCATCACCCGTTGTTCGGTATCGGTATCACCCTGGGCGCCTATCAGCTGGTGCTGGCGGGGTTCGAGAAAACCCGCTGGATCTTCCTGCAGCCGGTGCTGGTGTCGATGTTGCTGGTGATCGGCGTGCTGCTCACCTGCGGGCTGAGCTACGCCGAATACCGCGAGAGCACCGAGATCATGGGCATCCTGCTGGGGCCTGCGACCGTGGCCCTGGCGGTGCCGCTTTATCTGAACCTGCGACGGATTCGCCAATTGTTCTGGCCGATTTTTACTACGCTGGTGGTAGGCGGGGTATTGGCCACTGGTCTTTGTGTGGCGTTGGGGTGGTGGTTCGGGGCTGAACACCGGGTGCTGATGACCATGGCGCCCAAGTCGGTGACCTCGCCGATTGCCATGCTGGTGGCCGAGCAGATCGGCGGCGTAGCGGCCTTGGCGGCGGTGTTTGTGTTGATCACTGGGGTGGTCGGCGCGATGATCGGCCCAGCGCTCTTGTCACGGCTGGGAGTGCGCAGCCCCGAAGCGCGCGGCATGGCTTTGGGCATGACCGCCCACGCCGTCGGCACTTCGGTGGCCCTGCAGGAAAGCGAAGAATGCGGCGCCTTCGCGGCGCTGGCCATGAGTTTGATGGGCGTGGCCACGGCGGTGTTCCTACCGTTGGCGGTGTCGGTCATTGTTTAACCCAGGTTTAAGGAAACCGTTATGAGTCTGGCGCTATTCCCCCTCAACACTGTGCTGTTCCCGGGCTGCATCCTCGACTTGCAGATATTTGAGGCGCGCTACCTGGACATGATCGGCCGCTGCATGAAAAAGGGCGAAGGCTTTGGTGTGGTGTGCATCCTGGATGGCTCAGAGGTGGGCGCGGCCCCTGACGGCTATGCGCTTGTCGGTTGTGAAGCGCTGATTCGTGACTTCAAGCAGCAGGATAACGGCCTGCTGGGCATTCGCGTCGAAGGTGGCCGTCGATTCCGCGTGCGTGAGGCCGACGTGCAGAAAGACCAATTGCTGGTGGCCCAAGTGCAATGGTTGCAAGAGTTGCCGGACCCGCCGCTGGGCGAAGAGGACGCCGACTTGCTGGCGTTGCTTGAGGCCCTGGCCGAGCACCCGATGGTGGCCTCGCTGGACATGGGCGGCCACGCCGAAGGCCAGCAAGCCCTGGGCAATCAATTGGCCTATCTGTTGCCGTTTACCGAAGCCGACAAGATCGACTTGCTGCAACTGGACGACCCACAGCAACGGCTGGATGCGATCCAGATGTTGCTCGATGAACTGCAGGGCGAGCTGTTCACCTGAGGTTCGGATTTGCCTGACAGCGCTTTCAGACTTTGCTCGGTCGTCTCCACGGTGTCGCCTGCACTATTTTCCGATCACACAACAATGATCGGAGAGAACCATGATTCGGCTGACACCCTCGGAACAAGTGGCGTGGGACGCTTATTTTGTCAGCGTGACCACGCAATTACTCCAGCAGCAAGCCACGCGGGGCGCGGAGTACATTGCCGAGCGCGCCGCCGAAGTGGCTGATGAGATGTTACTGGAGCGCCGCGAACGTTGCGTTGAACGGCGCAGCGCCTCCGTGGACTGGATCGGCCCGGCCAAGGGTCAGTAGGCGTACCTGAGCAGGGCGTGGGGCGTGCCGGTAAAGGCGATAAAACCGAGCACGGCCACCACGGCGGGCAGCAGCAGCCACCAGGCTTTTTGCGACATGGCTGGCAATGGGCTGCGGTACTGGATGGCCGTCAGGCTGAACGCACACACGGTCATCGCCAGCAAGGTGCCGGCCAGGATGTCCGTCGGCCAGTGGGCGCCCAGGTACACCCGTGACAAGGCAATGAACGCCGCCGGAATGCAGCCCAGCAGCATCCAGGTCAGGCGCAGCCGCGTGGGTTGACCGCGACCGGCCAATACCGCGAGCGCCAGGAAGAAGGCAAAGGCACCGGAGGCATGGCCGCTGGGCATGCTGAAGCTGGTCAGCGGGTCGGTGAGGATTTCCGGGCGGCCCCGGGCGAAAAACAGCTTGGTGCCGGTGTTGATCACTGCCGCGCCAGCGAGGGTGGCGCCGACAAACACCGCGTGGCGCCACTGCCGTGCCAACAGCAACAGGCCAGTGAACACCGCGCTGGCGAAAAACATCTTCTTGAACTCGCCCAGTTGGGTGACCCGTACCATCACTTCGTCCAGCCACGGGCTGCGATGTTCCTGCACCAGTGCGCTCAGGCCCTGGTCGAAGTTGTTGAGATGGGGGTAGCCGATAAACAACGCGATCAACAACACCAGGCTGGCGCAACCGATCCACAAGGTGGCGCGCCGATGCCCGCGCCAACTGCTGTTCAAACTCAGCCCCAGCAGCACCGCCAGGCACGCCGCGATAATCGCCGCTTCCGGCCAGAAGCCTTCCGGCAACGGCAGGCGGAACGCGGCGCCGGCAGCCCAGCCCGGCAGCAGATAGGCCACGGTCCAACCCGCTGCGGCAATGATGCTCACAACGGCAAAGCGCGGGAAGGGCATGTCGCACATGCCGGCGACCATGGGCAGCATGGGACGCAATGGGCCGATGAAACGCCCGACCAACAGGCTGGCGATTCCGTACTTGTGGAAGTAGGTTTCTGCGCCGTTCATCCATTCAGGATGCTGGCGCAGGCCGGGCAGGCGCCGGATGTTCTGATGGAAATGGCGGCCCAGGTAATAGGAAACGCCGTCGCCCAATAAACCGCCGAGGAAGCCCAGCAGTAGGGTTTCACTCAAAGGCAGCGCACCGCTGCCAGCCAACGCGGCGATTGCGAACAGCAATACCGTGCCCGGCACGATCAACCCGGCAATCGCCAGGCACTCCACACACGCGACGATAAACACCGCGGCTGCCAGCCATTGTGGGTTGAGGGTCAACCAGCCGGTGATGCTATCGAGCCATTGGCCCATACAATCCACTCCATGCATACAAAACAGAATTTGAGGCGGTGAAATTCAACTGTGGGAGCTGGCTTGCCTGCGATGGCTGCGGCATGGCCAGCATTGAAGTTGCCTGGCCCACTGCTATCGCAGGCAAGCCAGCTCCCACATGGGATGTGTCGCGCGTTAAATCAAAAAATAATCCCGGCCTTCGACCTGCCCCCGACGCATCGGGTTCCGCGTGCAATAAGGCGCATAGCCAGCATCGACGAAGCGGTACATCAAGTGTTCATCGCGCCCACTGGGGATGCCCAGGCGTGTGGTCTGGATAATCTGCGTGGGCACCTGGCCCACGTCTTCGACATACAGCAGTTCCTGATCGAAGCGCTTGGCGTCCCACATCGGCACTTTCAGGCCCAGGGCCTTGCACAGCAGCGTCTGGCCCGCACAGAGTTTCTGCGAGGGGCGTGGGCTGCCATCGGGGTTGGGGTTGTTCAACAGCATCTGCGCCAGGCTCGCCGCGCCGGAAATGTCGTCGACCCAGGGATAGGCCGATTTGATCAGCACGGCATTGCCCGGGCCGTGAGCGCTGAAGTTCAACGAATCACCGCCACGGGCGTAGTACATGTAGATATGGCCACCATCCAGAAACAAAGCCTTACGCTTTTCTGTGTAGCCGAGTGAGGCGTGGCTGCCTTTTTCGGCCACGTAATAGGCTTCGGTTTCAATAATTCGCGCCGAAAGCCAGAGATCGCCCACACGATGACGAATGACTTTTCCGAGTAATTCGCGCGCAAGCAGTTGGGCATCGCGGTCGAAGAAGCTATCGGGCAGGGGGCTGGCGGGAAGTTGGGGCGAAAAATCGGGCATGGCGGTCAAGGGTTGATACGGCTAAATGTGACCGAATCATAACAACTCTCAGCTTAATTACGCCTGAACCTGGGGTTTTTACAGTTCATTTCGACCATCCGCCCCTCACCGCTGTCAGTCGGGCGGCGTCACAGCTATAATCTGCCGCTTTCCTCTTTGCCAAGACTCCCTGACCATGACTGAGTCCGTTCTTGACTACATGACCCGCCTGGGTCGCGCTGCCCGGCAGGCCTCGCGGTTGATCGCCCGTGCGAGCACCGCGCAGAAGAACCGTGCGCTGCTGGCGGCTGCGGATGCTCTGGATGCTTCGCGCTCCGAGCTGACCGCCGCCAACGAACTGGACCTGGCCAATGGGCGCGCCAATGGCCTGGAGCCAGCCCTTTTGGACCGCCTGGCGCTGACCCCGGCACGTATTGACGACATGATCGAAGGCCTGCGTCAGGTGGCCAAGCTGCCTGACCCCATCGGTGAAATTCGCGACATGCGTTACCTGCCGTCCGGCATCCAGGTGGGCAAGATGCGCGTGCCCCTGGGCGTGATCGGCATTATCTATGAGTCGCGCCCGAACGTGACCATCGACGCCGCGAGCCTGTGCCTCAAGTCAGGCAACGCTACCATCCTGCGTGGCGGTTCCGAGGCGATCAACTCCAACCGCGCCATCGCCGCCTGCATCCAGCAGGGCTTGGCCGTGGCCGAGTTGCCAGCCGAAGTGGTGCAAGTGGTGGAAACCACCGACCGTGCCGCCGTGGGCGCGCTGATTACCATGCCGGAATTCGTCGACGTGATTGTGCCTCGTGGTGGCAAGAGCCTGATCGAGCGCGTCAGCCGCGATGCCAAGGTGCCAGTTATCAAGCACCTGGACGGCGTCTGCCATGTGTTCATCGACATCGCCGCCGATCTCGACAAGGCGATCCGCATTGCCGACAACGCCAAGACTCACCGCTACGCGCCGTGCAACACTATGGAAACCCTGCTGGTGCACGTCGGCATTGCCGAGCGCGTGCTGCCGCCGCTGGCCTCCATCTACCGTGACAAGTCGGTAGAACTGCGCGGTTGCGAGCGCACCCGTGCGCTGCTGGGCGCGGACGTCATCGAGGCGACCGAGCAGGATTGGTACACCGAGTACACGGCCCCGATCCTGTCGATCCGCATCGTCGACGACCTGGATCAGGCCATCGAACACATCAATACCTATGGCTCCAAGCACACCGACGCCATCGTTTCCGAGCATTTCAGCGATGCCCGGCGTTTCCTCAACGAAGTGGATTCCGCTTCGGTGATGGTCAACGCCTCGACGCGTTTTGCCGACGGCTTCGAGTACGGCCTGGGGGCGGAGATCGGTATTTCCACCGACAAGCTCCACGCACGCGGCCCGGTGGGCCTCGAAGGGCTGACCAGCGAGAAGTACGTGGTGTTTGGCGACGGTCATGTGCGCACTTGATGACTAAACGCATCGGGCTGCTCGGCGGTACTTTCGACCCCGTGCACATCGGCCATTTGCGCAGTGCCCTGGAAGTTGCGGATGCCCTTGCGCTGGATGAGCTGCGCCTGCTGCCCAATTTTCGGCCGCCCCATCGCGACACGCCGCAGGTGGCCGCAGAACAACGCCTGGAAATGGTGCGTGTTGCCGTAGAAGGTATATCGCCGCTGGTGGTGGACGATCGCGAACTCAAGCGCGATAAACCGTCCTACACTATCGACACCCTGGAGCTGATGCGCGCCGAATTGGCCGCAGATGACCCACTGTTTCTGCTTTTGGGCTGGGACGCATTTTGCGGCCTGCCCTCTTGGCACCGCTGGGAGGAACTCCTCCAGCATTGCCACATCCTGGTTTTGCAACGCCCGGATGCCGACAGCGAACCGCCGGATGCCTTGCGCAACCTGCTGGCCGCGCGGTCGGTAAGTGACCCCTTGGCCCTGACCGGGCCGAACGGGAATATTGCATTCGTCTGGCAGACCCCGCTTGCGGTGTCCGCCACCCAGATCCGTCAACTGCTGGCCAGCGGGAAGTCGGTACGTTTCCTGGTGCCTGACGCGGTCCTGGCCTACATCGATGCGCACGGGCTTTACCGTGCGTCGAACTGAAAAGGCGCGCTTGAACGCACGAACCGTGCAGCAAGCGCCCGAACATACGAGCAAAACGAGTTTTATATGACGAACAAAGACGTAAGCAAAGTTAAGCGCAAAGGCACCTTCAAAAGCGCGCCGCTGCCGGTTGAAGCCCATGTTGGCCCGGAACTGGCTGGCGAAGAGCTGGTGAAAGTCGCCGTGGCTGCCCTGGAAGACGTTAAAGCCCAGGACATCCAGGTGCTGGACGTGCGCGACAAGCAGAGCATCACCGACTTCATGATCATCGCCACCGGTACCTCCAACCGCCAGATCGGCGCGATGCTGGACAAGGTTCGCGAAGCCGTCAAAGCCCAGGGCGTCAAGCCACTGGGTGAAGAAGGCAAGGGCGACAGCGACTGGGTGCTGCTGGACATGGACGATGTGATCGTTCACATGATGACCTCCAACGCTCGCCAGTTCTACGACCTGGAGCGTCTGTGGAAAGGCGCCGAGCAGAGCCGTGCTGCCGATGGCAAGCACCACAGCCCGGAAGTGGGCCACGCGCACTTCGACAAGCTCAACAAAGACCAGGAATAAGGAACGGCTGTGCGCCTGCGTCTGATCGCTGTCGGTTCACGCATGCCCAAGTGGGTGGAAGAAGGCTGGCACGAATATGCCAAGCGTCTGCCCGCTGAGCTGTCGCTTGAGCTGGTGGAAATACCGCTCAATACCCGGGGCAAGAACGCCGACGTGGCGCGCTTTATCCGTCAGGAAGGCGAAGCCATGCTGGCCAAGGTCGGCCCCAATGAGCGCATCGTCACCCTTGAAGTGCACGGCAAGCCCTGGAGCACCGAGCAACTGGCGGTGGAGCTGGATCGCTGGCGCCTGGATTCGCGCACGGTCAATTTCATGGTCGGCGGCCCGGAAGGGCTGGCGCCAGAAGTCTGTGCGCGGGCCGATCAGCGCTGGTCGCTGTCGGCGCTGACGTTGCCGCACCCGTTGGTAAGGATTCTGATCGGTGAACAGCTGTATCGCGCCTGGACAGTCCTGTCCGGGCACCCTTACCACAAATAGTCTGCGCCGCCCCCGATGACCCAGCCGATCCGCATCAAGGACCACGAGAAAGACGCACGTCTGGTACGCGCGCGGGTGGTGTTCGGTGCTGTCTTGGTGGTGGTGCTGATGTGCGTGCTGATTGCGCGGCTGTATTTCCTCCAGGTGATCCAGTACGACTATCACTCCACGCTGTCGGAAAACAACCGGGTGCATGTGCAGCCGATTCCCCCGACCCGTGGGCTGATTTTCGACCGCAATGGCGTAGTGGTTGCCGATAACCGGCCCAGCTTCAGCCTGAGCATGACCCGTGAACGCTCCGGCGATTGGAAGCAGGTCCTCGATGTCATCGTCGAGGTGCTGCAACTGACGCCGGAAGACCGGGCCGTCTTCGAGAAGCGCATGCGGCAGGGGCGCCGGCCGTTCGAGCCGGTGCCTATTCTGTTCGAGCTGACCGAAGAGCAGATCGCCCGGATTGCGGTGAACCAGTTCCGCCTGCCGGGTGTGGAAGTGGTGGCGCAGTTGGTGCGGCATTACCCGCAAGGGCCGCACTTTGCCCACTCCGTTGGCTACATGGGGCGGATCAACGAGAAAGAGCTGAAAACCCTCGACCCGATCAACTACAGCGGCACCCACCATATCGGCAAAACCGGCATCGAGCGTTTCTACGAGGCCGAGTTGCATGGCCAGGTAGGTAACGAGGAAGTCGAGACCAATGCGCGTGGCCGCGTATTGCGCGTGCTCAAGCGCACCGATCCGGTACCGGGCAAGGACATTGTCCTGAGCCTGGACATCAAGTTGCAGGAAGCTGCCGAGATGGCCTTGGGCGGTCGGCGAGGTGCCGTAGTGGCGCTGGACCCGAAGACTGGCGAAGTGCTGGCGATGGTCAGCCAGCCCAGCTTCGACCCCAACCCGTTTGTGACGGGCATCAGCTTCAAGGCCTACGCCGAGCTGCGTGACTCCATCGACCGGCCACTGTTCAACCGTGTGTTGCGCGGCCTGTACCCCCCGGGCTCGACCATCAAGCCGGCGGTGGCGATTGCCGGCCTGGATGCTGGTGTGGTCACGGCCTCAAGCCGGGTGTACGACCCTGGCTACTACATGCTGCCCAACTACGACCACAAGTACCGTAACTGGAACCGCTCCGGTGACGGCTATGTCGATTTGGACACCGCGATTATGCGCTCCAACGACACCTATTTTTACGACCTGGCCCACAAGCTGGGGATTGATCGGCTATCTGCCTACATGGGCAAGTTCGGCCTCGGTCAGAAAGTCTCCTTGGACATGTTCGAAGAATCCCCTGGCCTGATGCCATCGCGGGAGTGGAAGCGTGCGACCCGCCGCCAGGCGTGGTTCCCTGGCGAAACCCTGATCCTGGGTATCGGCCAGGGCTATATGCAAGCCACTCCGCTGCAACTGGCCCAGGCCACGGCGCTGGTGGCGAACAAAGGCGTGTGGAACCGACCGCACCTGGCCAGGACCATCGAAGGCGAAAAGCCGGTGGACGACAACCCGATTCCGGACATCGTGCTGCGTGACCCGTCCGACTGGACCAAGGTCAACCACGGCATGCAGCAGGTGATGCACGGCGCTCGCGGCACCGCGCGCAAGGCGGCGGTCGGCGCGCAGTACCGCATTGCCGGCAAGAGTGGTACGGCCCAGGTGGTCGCAATCAAGCAGGGCGAAAAGTATGACCGCTCCAAGGTGCAGGAGCGTCACCGCGACCACGCCTTGTTTGTCGGCTTTGCGCCGGCGGAAGACCCGAAAATCGTGGTGGCAGTGATGGTCGAGAACGGCGAGTCCGGCTCCGGCGTCGCGGCCCCAGTGGTACGCCAGGTGATGGACGCCTGGCTGCTGGCCGACGATGGCCGGCTCAAGCCCGAGTATGGCGGCCCCCCTTCAAGCCCCGAGGTTACGGCCCGTGAAGAGTAATTTTGACCGCATTCTCTCCAGCGAAGATGTGATGCGTCGCCGTGCGACGTTGCTGCAACGCATGCACATTGATGGCCCCTTGCTGATCCTGCTGCTGACCCTGGCGGCCGGCAGCCTTTTTGTACTGTATTCGGCCAGCGGCAAGAACTGGGACTTGCTGATCAAGCAGGCGTCCTCGTTTGGCCTGGGCCTGCTGTCGATGGTGGTGATCGCCCAGTTGGAGCCGCGCTTCATGGCACGCTGGGTGCCCTTGGGCTATGTCGCCGGCGTGTTGCTGCTGGTGGTGGTGGACGTCATGGGCCACAACGCCATGGGGGCCACACGCTGGATCAACATCCCGGGGGTGATTCGCTTCCAGCCGTCGGAATTCATGAAGATCCTGATGCCGGCCACTATTGCCTGGTACCTGTCCAAGCGTACCTTGCCGCCGCAGCTCAAGCACGTGGCGATCAGCCTGATCCTGATTGGCGTGCCCTTTGTGCTGATCGTGCGCCAGCCGGACCTTGGCACCTCGTTGCTGATCCTCGCCGGTGGCGCGTTCGTACTGTTCATGGGCGGATTGCGCTGGCGCTGGATCCTCAGCGTGCTGGCCGCCGCCGTGCCCGTGGCGGTGGCCATGTGGTTCTTCTTTATGCACGACTACCAGAAGCAACGGATCCTGACGTTCCTCGACCCGGAGAGCGACCCGCTGGGCACCGGCTGGAACATCATCCAATCCAAGGCGGCCATCGGTTCCGGCGGGGTATTTGGCAAGGGGTGGTTGCTGGGCACCCAGTCTCACCTGGACTTCTTGCCCGAGAGCCATACCGACTTCATCATCGCGGTGATGGGCGAAGAGTTCGGCCTGGTGGGCATTTGCGCATTGTTGCTGATCTATCTGCTGTTGATTGGTCGCGGCCTAGTGATCACGGCCCAGGCGCAGACGCTGTTCGGCAAATTGCTCGCCGGCAGCCTGACCATGACTTTTTTTGTTTACGTTTTCGTCAACATCGGTATGGTCAGTGGCCTGCTGCCGGTGGTTGGGGTGCCGTTGCCATTCATTAGCTACGGCGGAACTTCGCTGGTGACATTGCTGTCAGCGTTTGGGGTTTTGATGTCGATTCATACGCATCGCAAGTGGATCGCACAGGTTTGAATAAGGTGAAGATGTCAATGCAAGTAATGCGCGGCTGGGCGACTCGGCATGCGACCTGGATGGGCCTGATCGGGCTGCTGGGGGCAACGCAAGAGGCGCATGCCGGTGACTACGATGGCTCTCCCCAGGTTGCCGAATTTGTCGGTGAGCTGACCCGCGACTACGGTTTTGCCGGTGAGCAACTGATGGGCGTGTTCCGCGAAGCCCAGAAAAAGCAGGCGATCCTCGACGCCATTTCCCGGCCCGCCGAACGCGTCAAGCAGTGGAAGGACTATCGCCCGATGTTCCTCACTGATGCACGCATCGCCCGCGGCGTGGATTTCTGGCGCCAGCACGAGGCGGTACTGGCCCGCGCCGAGCAAGAATACGGCGTGCCGGCGCAGGTGATCGTCTCGATCATCGGCATCGAAACCTTTTACGGGCGCAATACCGGCAGCTACCGGGTGATCGACGCCTTGTCGACCCTGGGCTTCGATTACCCGCCCCGCGCCGAATTCTTCCGCAAGGAACTGCGCGAATTCCTGTTGCTGGCCCGCGAAGAGCAGGTCGACCCGCTGAGCCTCAAGGGCTCCTACGCCGGGGCGATGGGCTTGCCGCAGTTCATGCCGAGCAGCTTTCGGGCCTACGCGGTGGATTTCGACGGTGACGGGCACATCAATATCTGGAGCAACCCCGACGATGCCATCGGCAGCGTGGCCAGCTACTTCAAGCGCCACGGCTGGGTGGGCGGCGAGCCGGTGGTTATCCGCGCCGATGTCGCGGGCGAGCGCGCCGACGAGGGCCTGACCCAAGGTATCGAACCGGTCAAGACCGTCGGGGAGTTGCGAGCGCTGGGCTGGTCGAGTCAGAATGCGCCACGCGACGACATGCCGGTGACGGCATTCCGCCTGGAAGGCGCAAATGGCCCTGAATACTGGATGGGCCTGAAGAATTTCTACGCAATCACGCGTTATAACCGCAGTGTGATGTACGCCATGGCCGTGCATCAGCTGTCAGATGAGCTGGTTCAAGCACGGGGCAACAAGTAATGCGGGTATCGCCGTTCAAAAAACCGCTCAAGCTGGTGGCGTTCGCCGCGTTGTCCTTGTTGGTAGCCAGTTGCTCCACCACGCCTAACCGTGCGCCGGCCAAGAAGGCCGGCGGCGCGGTCGTGCGTGCCCAGCCGGGCCTGGACATCAACCGCGCGCACAAAGACGGCGCGCCGTGGTGGGATGTGGATGTGTCGAAAATCCCGGACGCCACGCCGACCCTGCACACCGGCCCGTACAAGGCCAACCCCTATACCGTGCTGGGCAAGAATTACTTCCCGCTGCAGGAATCCAAGACTTACGTGCAGTCGGGCACCGCGTCCTGGTACGGCACCAAGTTCCATGGCCAGAACACCGCCAACGGCGAAGTGTATGACCTGTATGGCATGAGCGCGGCCCACAAGACCCTGCCGCTGCCCAGCTATGTTCGCGTCACCAACCTGGACAACAACCGCACGGTGATCCTGCGGGTCAATGACCGCGGGCCGTTCTATTCGGACCGGATCATCGACCTGTCCTACGCCGCCGCCAAGAAGCTTGGCTACGCCGAAACCGGCACCGCCCGGGTGAAAGTCGAAGGCATCGACCCGGCGCAGTACTGGGCCCAGCGCGGCAAGCCGGCGCCGTTGATGCTCAACGAACCGGCTACCCCGCAACCGCAAGTGACGGCCTCGACCGGCAAGATCGAGCAGTGGACGCCGCCGCCGGCGCAACATGCTCCGGATACCGTCGTCGTCCCTCACGCGGCACCGGGCGCCTCGATGGCGGGCGGGCAATACCTGCAGGTCGGCGCTTTCGCCAACCCGGATGCGGCAGAACTGTTAAGGTCCAAGCTCAGCGGTATGGTCAGCGCGCCAGTCTTCATCAGCTCCATCGTGCGTAACCAGCAAACGTTGCACCGTGTGCGCATGGGCCCGATCGGCTCGCCGAGCGAAGTGGCGCAAGTGCAGAACAGCGTACGCCTGGCCAACCTTGGGCAACCTAGCGTGGTCACCGCAGAATAAGTAACGCATTGATGGCTCGGGGGCGTCTGCGTGCCCGAGCCCTGGTTGTTGGCTCGTTGAACAATAAAAACCCAGGGGCAAGGGGTGAGCGGGCAACCGAACACGTGACAGTCTGGAAGCGGGCTGTCTGAATAGTTTTGCCCGCGAGGGCAAGTTTCCATAAGCAATTTCGAGAGACGGATGAACATCACCACCTTAGCCAAACGCACGTGCCTGCTTATCTCGCTGATCATCACCCCGGCCGCCTGGGCGGTTGAAATGGTGCCGGCCTCCCCGCAACTGGCTGCCAAGTCGTGGGTCCTCATGGACGCCGCCAGTGGCAACGTGCTGGTCGAAAACGGCGGTGATGTACGCCTGCCGCCTGCCAGCCTGACCAAGCTGATGACCGCCTACATCGCGACCCTGGAAATCCGTCGCGGCCAGATCGGCGAAAACGACCCGGTTACTGTCAGCGAAAACGCCTGGCGTACCGGTGGTTCGCGGATGTTCATCAAGGTGGGTTCGCAAGTCACCGTGAGCGACCTGCTGCACGGCATCATCATCCAGTCCGGTAACGACGCCAGCGTCGCCCTGGCCGAGCACATCGCCGGCAGCGAAGACGCCTTCGCCGACATGATGAACAAAACCGCCGGTGAGTTGGGCATGACCAACAGCCACTTCATGAACCCGACCGGCCTGCCGAACCCGGAGCACTACTCGTCGGCTCATGACATGGCGATCCTGGCGCGCGCCATCATCCGCGTTGACCCGGTGCACTACGCGATCTACTCCCAGAAGGAATTCTTCTGGAACAACATCAAGCAGCCTAACCGCAACCTGTTGCTGTGGCGCGACAAGACCGTCGATGGCCTGAAGACCGGCCACACCGACGAAGCCGGCTACTGCATGGTGTCGTCCGCCGTACGTGATGGCCAGCGCCTGATCGCCGTGGTATTCGGCACCAACAGCGAGCAGGCCCGTGCGGCCGAGACGCAAAAACTGCTGACTTACGGCTTCCGCTTCTTCGAAACCCAGACCTTCTATCAGAAGGGTGCTGAGCTGGCGACCGCGCCGGTGTGGAAGGGCGCGACTTCGCAAGTCAAGGCCGGCCTGGCCGACGACCTGACCCTGACCATGCCTAAAGGCCAGCTCAAAAAGCTCGCCGCCAGCATGACCCTGAACCCGCAATTGGTTGCGCCAATCGCCAAGGGTGATGTGATCGGTAAGGTTGAAGTCAAGCTGGACGACAAGGTGGTGCACAGCGCCGACCTGATCGCACTGGACGCTGTCGAGGAAGGTGGTATCTTCCGCCGCGTATGGGATAGCATCCGTCTATTCTTCTACGGCTTGTTCAACTGATTGTGTGCACCTGCAAAGCCCCGCGTTGATCCAACGCGGGGCTTTGCCCGTCGCCACGGCTTAGCGCTTACGAGGCTGTTCTGCCATGACCGATAAAGAAGTAAAAGCGCCAAAAATTGAATTCCCTGTGACGGATTATCCTATCAAGGTAATCAGCGACACCGGTGTGGGCCGCAAGGACACGATTCTTGAGATCGTGCGTAAACATGCGACGATCAACGATAACCGGGTGGATGAGCGCTCCAGCACCACCGGTAAGTACACGACTATCCAGTTGCACATCGTTGCGACTGGTCAAGACCAGCTCTACGACATCAACAGCGAACTGCGGGCCACCGGCTTCGTGCACATGGTGCTGTGATGTCGCACGTTCTGGGCTTTCGCGAGCTCGGCCAGATGGCCTACGAGCCGGTCTGGCATGCCATGCAGCGCTTTACCAATGAGCGCGGCACCTCGGCCCCGGATGAAATCTGGCTGGTGGAACACCCGCCGGTCTTCACCCAGGGTCAGGCCGGCAAGGCCGAGCACTTGCTGCTTCCGGGTGATATTCCGGTGGTGCAGGTCGACCGAGGGGGGCAAGTGACTTACCATGGGCCCGGTCAACTGGTGGCTTACCTGCTACTGGACGTGCGCAAGCTGGGGTTTGGCGTGCGCGACCTGGTCAGCCGCATGGAAACGTGCCTGATCGAGCTATTGGCCAGTTACGGCGTGACCGCCGTGGCCAAGCCCGATGCACCGGGTGTGTACGTGGATGGCGCGAAAATCGCCTCCCTGGGGCTGCGCATTCGCCACGGTTGTTCCTTTCATGGCCTGGCCTTGAATGTGGACATGGACCTGGCGCCGTTCCGGCGCATCAACCCGTGCGGTTACGCCGGGCTTGCGATGACCCAGTTGAGTGAGCATGCAACATCCATAGAATTTGCCGAGGTAAGTGCCCGGCTGCGCGCGCAGCTCGTCAAACACCTCGACTATGCAGAGCAGACGACCCTGACGGGCGGAATCGATTGATATGACTACTGATGTTGTGCAAACCATGATCCCGACGCTGGACATCACTGAGCGTCCAGCCCCGGCCCCGCGTGCCAAGGTGGAAGCCGGCGTCAAGCTGCGCGGCGCCGAGAAGGTTGCACGCATCCCGGTCAAGATCATCCCGACCACCGAACTGCCGAAGAAACCTGACTGGATTCGCGTGCGCATCCCGGTTTCGCCGGAAGTGGACCGTATCAAGTCGCTGCTGCGCAAACACAAGTTGCATAGCGTATGCGAAGAAGCCTCCTGCCCGAACCTGGGCGAGTGCTTCTCTGGCGGCACCGCCACGTTCATGATCATGGGTGACATCTGCACCCGTCGTTGCCCGTTCTGCGACGTCGGCCACGGCCGTCCGAAGCCGTTGGACGTCAACGAGCCAGAAAGCCTGGCCATCGCCATCGCCGACCTGAAGCTCAAGTATGTGGTGATCACCTCGGTAGACCGCGACGACCTACGTGACGGTGGTGCCCAGCATTTTGCCGACTGCATCCGCGAGATCCGCAAGCTGTCGCCGAACGTGATGCTCGAAACCCTGGTGCCGGACTACCGTGGCCGTATGGACGTCGCCCTGGACATCACCGCTGCGGAGCCGCCGGATGTGTTCAACCACAACCTGGAAACCGTGCCGCGCCTGTACAAGGCGGCGCGCCCGGGTTCGGACTACCAGTGGTCACTGACCCTGCTGCAGAAATTCAAGCAGATGATGCCGCACATCCCGACCAAGTCCGGCTTGATGCTGGGCCTGGGTGAAACCGACGAAGAAGTCATCGAAGTCATGAAGCGCATGCGCGAACACGACATCGACATGCTGACCCTGGGCCAGTACCTGCAACCGTCCCGCAGCCACTTGCCGGTGCAGCGCTTCGTGCACCCGGACACCTTCGCCTGGTTCGCCGAGGAAGGCTACAAGATGGGCTTCAAGAACGTGGCCTCGGGCCCGTTGGTGCGGTCTTCGTACCACGCCGACGAGCAGGCCAAGCTGGTCAAGGCGAGCCTGGTTTCGTAAGCCGCCCCCAGAATCAATGTGAAATGCTGGCTTGTGTGGGAGCTGGCTTGCCTGCGATAGCATCACCTCGGTGTCACTGATACACCGAGGCGCTTGCATCGCAGGCAAGCCAGCTCCCACATTTCGTTCTGCGTCATATAGGGAGAACCATGGATGACCGCCGCCGTACCTGCACTGCGCCCCGAAGGCACCTTCGGCCTGATCGCCCCCGCCGGCCCCGCCGCGCTGGATGTTGAAAAAGCCGGGCAATGGATGCGTGCCCGTGGCTACCAATTGCACATTTTCCCCGGGGTGTACGAGCACGACGGCTACCTGGCCGGTAGCGATGAAGTGCGCGTGCGTGATTTGCATGCCGCCTTCGCCAACCCCGATATCGATGCCATCCTTTGCCTGCGTGGCGGTTACGGCACGCCCCGTTTGCTCGACGCCCTAGACTTCGACCTGCTGCGCGCCAACCCGAAGCCGTTCGTGGGCTACAGCGATATCACCGCCTTGCATCTGGCCATCAACCGCTATGCGGGCTTTGTGACGTTCCATGGCCCGATGCTCAACGCCGACCTGCTCGGCGGCAAACAGCCACCCACCGAATCCTCCTTGTTCAGCCTGCTGCGTGGCCAGCGGGGCGCCGGCAGTGTGCTGCCGCACCCGATGGCCTACCCGTTGACCACAATCGAGCCAGGTGTGGCCTGTGGGCGCTTGCTGGGGGGTAACTTGTCGATGATCGCCGCGGTCATGGGCACGCCTTACGAAATAGACGCTGACGGCATCATCCTGTTTATCGAAGACGTCAACGAACCGCTCTATCGCATTGACCGTCTGCTGACCCACCTGCGCCTGGCTGGCAAGCTGGCCCAGGTCGCCGGTGTGCTGGTAGGGGATGTGGCTGGTGTGGATAGCGGGGCGTTGGCACGTCTGCTGAAGCAGTCCTTTGAGCCGCTGTGCATTCCAGTGCTGGCAGGCTGGCGCAGTGGGCATTGCGACCCGAACCTGACATTGCCGATGGGCGCCTTGGTGCGCCTGGATGCGGGGGAGCAGCGTGTGGTGTTGGAGCAGGATGTAGTGTTCAAGGCCTGATCGTTCCCACGCTCTGCGTGGGAATTCCTTCAGTGACGCTCTGCGTCACCCTCTTCAGCCGCGGACGCGGAGCGTCCAAGGCAGCGCTCCCACGCAGAGCGTGGGAGCGATCACTTCAGCGGTTCTGCAGCGACTCCAGCAACTTCACCGTCGGATACCCATCCGCCGGCCAGCCCAACGCCTGCTGTGCAGCCCGAATCGCCTTGCGCGTGTTGGCGCCAATAATCCCGTCGGCATTACCCGCGTCATAGCCTTTGGCGCTGAGCGCCGTCTGCAGGTCTATGCGTTGCGAACGGCTCAGTGGCAGCTCATCCTTTGGCCAACTGCCCCGAATCACACCGCCACCGCCAAACCGCTCCGACAGCAAGCCAACCGCCAGTGCATAGGACGACGAATTGTTGTACTTGAGGATCGCGCGGAAGTTATCCAGCACCAGGAACGCCGGGCCACGGTAGCCGGCCGGCAGCAGCAGGGCGGCGGACAGCTGGTCGACATTGGCCGGCAGGCTCACGCCAGGCGGCAGTTGGATGCCCAGTTGCAGCCATTGCGCCACGGTCTTGCGCACGCCGCCATCGGCCAGGCTGTAGTCGAAGCCCGACGGCAGCGGCTGTACTTCAACGCCCCACGGCTGGCCTTTCTGCCAACCGGAGCTTTGCAGGTAATGCGCGGTGGAGGCGAGGGCGTCGGACGGGCTGTTCCAGATATCGCGGCGACCGTCACCGTCGAAGTCCACGGCATGGGTGTTGTAGGTGGTCGGGATGAACTGGGTCTGGCCCATCGCCCCGGCCCAGGAACCTTTCATCTGGTCGGCCTGAATATCGCCATGCTGGATGATCTGCAGCGCGGCCAGCAACTGCGCTTGCGCAAAGGCCGGACGACGTCCTTCATAGGCGAGGGTGGCCAAGGAGCGGATCACCGAGTTATTGCCCTGGAAAGCGCCGAAGTTGCTCTCCATGCCCCACACCGAGACCAGCGCCTGGCGGTCGACGCCATAGCGTTGCTCGATGCTTTGCAGAATATCGGCGTACTTGACCAGCAGTGCCTGGCCATTGCGCACGCGCACCGGCGACAGTGCTCCGTCGAGGTATTCCCACACTGGGCGGGAAAATTCCGGTTGGCTGCGGTCGGCGCGAATCACCGCCATATCAGGGGTGACGCCGGCAAAAGCGTTATCGAACACGGCCGCAGTGATCCCGGCCTGCAGCGCTTGCGCACGGAAGCCAGCTTGCCATTCGGCAAAGGTCTGGGTCGGCTGGATATCGAGATTGTCCACCGCCAACGGGGCCACCACGGCAGGCGCGATAGCCGGGGCCGTCTGGAGCTTGGGCAGGGGTTGAGCGTCCGCAGCGGTAGGTTTTTCGGCGCAGGCGACAAGCAGAATGAGGCTGGAGGCAGCGATCAATTGGCGCAGGTGCCAATGACGAGAAAGACGAGAGGGCATGCACAGGTCCAGGGGTTACAAATCAGGTACAGACCTTATCATGCCAGAGGGGCGCTTGCCTTCAGGCAGCCAGAAAGTAAGAAGCCTCCCAGCTGTTAGACTGGAAGGCTTCGCGGCGGTAGCTGCCTTTGCCTTTGCCGGCGCGTTCCTGGCGGCTGCGGAACAAGGGCTGGGCGATGATGGATTTGGCCTTGTTGGGGCCATGCTTGGATGGCTTTTTGCTCATGGTGGATTCTCTCGCTTGAGGGTGGAATGCAGCGGTGCAAATCATCTGCCGAAGTGGGCCGGCTGTAAAGCCCGTCGATAGGTGGGAAATGTTGCAAATAAGCAGTGGGCAGAGTCAATGTGGGAGCTGGCTTGCCTGCGATGGCGGTGGGTCAGTTGGCACAAAGGGCACTGATACACCGCCATCGCAGGCAAGCCAGCTCCCACAGGGTTTTGTGCTGTTGTACAGAAGGGTTTATTCGGCAGGCAACGCCAGGCGCTGGCCAGCCATCAACAGCGACAAGCGGCTCAGGCTCATCCACGGCGAGCCGGCCGCCTGGCCTTTGATCTGTGCGTCGATGCGCTGCGCTTCCAGTAACAGTTGCGCCCAGCGTTGCGCCGAGTGCCGTTGCAGGGCTTTGCTCATCAGGGGTTTGCGTTTGTCCCACACCGGCGGCCTGGCCTGGCTGAAGCATTTGTCCAGCGGTGTGCCTTGGCTGTATTGCAGGGCAATGTTCGCCAGCACCCGCAGCTCACGGGCCAGTGCCCACAGAATCACCGGCGGTTCCACTCCTTCGCCACGCAGGCCTTCGAGCATGCGCAGGGCGTGGGCGGGCTCGCCGTTGAGGATGGCGTCCACCAGGCCGAACACATCAAAGCGTGCGCTATCGGCCACTGCGCCTTGCACGGTTTCGACGGTGATCTGCCCGTCTTCAGCCATCAACTTGAGCTTTTCGATCTCCTGGGCGGCGGCAAGCAGGTTGCCCTCGACCCGAGCGGCGATCAGTTCCACGGCATCCTGTGTCGCCGCCAGCCCTGATTGCGACAGGCGCTGACGAATCCACTGCGGCAACTGGTTGCTGTCCACCGGCCAGATCTGGATGAACTGAGTCTGTGGACCTTCAACCAGGGCCTTGCCCCACTTGGTTTTCTGCGCGCTGCCGTCAAGCTTGGGCAGGCTGACCAGCAGCACGGTGTCTTCGGCGGGGCGCGAGCAGTATTCCATCAGGGCCGCCGCGCCTTTATCGCCCGGCTTGCCCGAGGGCAGGCGCAGTTCCAGCAGGCGTTTTTCGGCAAACAACGACATGCTCGCGCCAGCTTGCAGCAGCGTGCCCCAGTCGAAACTGGCGTCAGCACTGAATACCTGGCGTTCATCGAAACCTTGCTGGCGTGCGGCGGTGCGGATAGCGTCGGCCGCTTCCTGGCACAATAGCGGGTCGTCGCCGCTGACGATGTACACAGGCGCAAGGCCACCTTGCAGGTGTTTGGCGAGTTGGGCGGGGGCAAGTTTCATAGGCAGGGCGAACGGGGCGCCAGGGGCGCCCCGTTTGGCTTACTCGACAGGGACTTCAACAGGCGACTGTTTCGGCGTGTTGTCTTCATATTCCTGCGCGGCTTTCAGGGCGTCGGCGTCAGCCTTGGCCTTGTTGTCGGCCACTTGCTGCAGCTCAGCCAGTTTTTCCGGAGTGAGCATTTGCAGGCGAGTCATCATGCGCTGGATCAGCTCACGACGCATTTCCTTGCGCACCTGGATGGTCTCGGAGTCCGAACCCACCAGGTTGTTGCCATCGTGGCTCACCACTTTCTGCACCTGGATCTTGTCACCCATCAACGGCAACTGATCACGGCCTTGTATTTCGAACATCAGCGCAGTGTTCAACTCGACGTCGGACGCACGGCCAGCACTCGCGTAGCTGATATTGCGCTGGGTTTCTCGCTCATCCGTCAGGATCAGTTTGTAGGTCGCGCCGTTGTACACGTGCACACCGCTGTTTTCCAGGGTCTGGCGCAGCTGGGTGACGGTTTCGCCGTAGGCGTTGCGGGCGCTGACGTCGAGTTCCTTGAGCGACAGCTCATTGGTGCCGGTACCGCGCAGCTGGAAGCCGCAAGCGCTCAACAGCACGGCAAGGCCCATAACCAGCAGATTGCGTTTGATCATTTTGTTGCTCCCCTTGAAACCAGGTGGGCCTTCTCGGGCCCTAAAGGTTTAGTTCGGCGTGGGGCCCAAGCCCCGCGCCTGATCCGATTTAGCTGGCGACGATATTGACCAGTTTGCCAGGCACCACGATCACCTTGCGGATGGTCAGGCCTTCGGTAAAGCGCAGCACGTTCTCATTGATACGTGCAGCTGCTTCAACCTCTTCACGGCTGGCGCTGGCCGGCATGTCGATCTGGCCACGCAGTTTACCGTTAACCTGGATGACCAGTTGCAGCGTGTCCTGTACCAGGGCGCTGTCATCCTGCACCGGCCAGGCGGCATCGATGACGGCACCGCTGTGGCCCAGACGGCTCCACAGTTCATGGCTGATATGCGGCGTGATCGGCGCGAGCAACAGGGTAACTGTTTCCAGGCCTTCCTGGATCAGCGCACGATCTTGTTCGGTCGCCTGCGAGGCTTTTTCCAGCACGTTCATCAGCGTCATCACCTGGGCGATGGCGGTGTTGAACTTGTGGTTCTGCCCGACGTCCTGGCTGGCCTGGCGGATAGCCAGGTGGATGCTGCGGCGCACGGCTTTCTGCTCGTCGTTCAAGGCGCCGATGTCCAGCTTGCCCGGCAGGCCCTGGCTGACATGGGCGTGGGCCAGGCGCCAGACGCGCTTGAGGAAACGGTGCGAACCTTCAACGCCAGAGTCGGACCATTCGGCGCTCATGTCAGGCGGCGAGGCAAACATCATGAACAGGCGGCAGGTGTCGGCGCCGAACTGATCGATCATCGACTGTGGGTCGACGCCGTTGTTCTTGGACTTGGCCATCTTCTCGGTGCCACCGATTTCCACCGGCAGGCCGTCGGCCTTCAATTTGGCGCTGATGACCTTGGCCTTGCTGTCACGCTCAAGCTCGACATCCGCCGGGTTGAACCAGGTGTAGGCGCCATTGGCTTCGCGACGATAGTAAGTGTCGGCGATCACCATGCCCTGGGTCAGCAGGTTCTTGAACGGCTCATCGGAGCTCACCAGGCCTTCGTCACGCATCAGCTTATGGAAGAAGCGCGCATACAGCAGGTGGAGGATGGCGTGTTCGATGCCACCGATGTACTGATCCACCGGCAACCAATGGTCGGCTGCGGATTTCTCCACCAGGCCACCTTCATAATGCGGCGAGGCATAACGAGCGTAGTACCACGAGGACTCCACGAAGGTGTCCATGGTGTCGGTTTCACGCTTGGCCGGTGCGCCGCACTTAGGGCAGCTGCACTCGTAGAACTCAGGCATGCGTGCCAACGGCGAGCCAGCGCCATCCGGCACCACGTCTTCTGGCAACACGACCGGCAGTTGGTCTTCCGGTACCGGCACGTCACCGCAGGTTTGGCAGTGGATGATCGGGATCGGGCAGCCCCAGTAGCGCTGGCGGCTGATGCCCCAGTCGCGCAGGCGGAACTGGGTGCGCGAGGCACCGAGGTTTTTCTGGATCAGGGCCACTTCCATGGCATCGAAGGCGCCCTGGAAGTCCAGGCCGTCGAATTCGCCGGAGTTGATCAGCGTGCCGTGCTCGCCGTAGGCGTCTTGCCACGGAGCGGGGTTGGTGTCGCCCGAGCTGGTGCGCACGACCGACTTGATCGGCAGGCTGTACTTGGTAGCGAATTCGAAATCGCGCTCGTCGTGGGCCGGCACGGCCATGACGGCGCCATCGCCGTAGTGCATCAATACGTAGTTGGCGACCCAAACCGGCAGTTTCTCGCCGGTCAGCGGGTGCTCGACGAACAGGCCGGTTGGCAGGCCTTTTTTCTCCTGGGTGGCGACGTCGGCTTCGGCCACGCTGCCGCCTTTGCATTCAGCGATGAACGCCTGCAGCTCAGGGTTGTTCTGTGCGGCCTGGGTGGCCAGCGGGTGTTCGGCGGCCACGGCGACGTAGGTCGCGCCCATCAGGGTGTCTGGGCGGGTGGTGAAGACCTTGAGTGCGCCCGCTTCGCCGATGGAGTCGACGTTGTATGGGAACTGCACTTCCATGCCCTTGGATTTGCCGATCCAGTTGCGCTGCATGGTCTTGACCTGTTCAGGCCAGCCCGGCAGATCGTCGAGGCTCGACAACAGTTCATCCGCGTAGGCGGTGATCTTGAAGTAGTACATCGGGATTTCGCGCTTTTCGATCAGCGCGCCGGAACGCCAGCCGCGACCGTCGATAACCTGTTCGTTGGCCAGTACGGTCTGGTCGATCGGGTCCCAGTTCACGGTGCCGCTTTTTTTGTAGATCACACCTTTTTCGAACAGGCGAGTGAACAGCCATTGTTCCCAACGGTAGTAATCCGGCTTGCAGGTGGTGACCTCGCGGGACCAGTCCACCGCCAGGCCCAGGCTGCGCAGCTGGGTCTTCATGTAGGCGATGTTTTCGTAGGTCCACTTGGCGGGCGCCACGTTGTTTTTCATCGCGGCGTTTTCTGCCGGCATGCCGAAGGCGTCCCAACCCATAGGTTGCAACACGTTCTTGCCGAGCATGCGCTGGTAGCGCGAAATCACGTCGCCGATGGTGTAGTTGCGCACGTGCCCCATGTGTAGCTTGCCGCTGGGGTAAGGGAACATCGATAGGCAGTAGTAAGTCTCCTTGCCTGGCTGTTCACTGACTTCAAAGGACTTTTGCTCGTCCCAGAAGGTTTGGGCGGCATTTTCTATTTCACGGGGCTGATATTGTTCGTGCATGGCTACTTTTGAACTGGATAGGGGTGGCCTAATCCTCTTCGGTGCACTGTCCGGGTTGTTCGACACCAAGAAGCGGCGCGTCCGTGCCCAAACCCTGCGGGAAGTGGAGTTACAGGAAGCGCCGTAGCATACATGACCCCACTCTATCGAGGGAAACCCTGATTGCGCGGCAAGGGCCGTCTGTCGCGGCACCGGGCAGGCGCAGCCACGGGGGCTACGCTGTTTAGTGGGGAGCAAGTATTTCTTCAATGAGGTGAGGGGATGGTTGAATCGCAGCGAACTTTAACGAAACCGCAGTTGTATGAAGGATTGATCGACCGTTTGGGTCGGGCATTGGATGCCGCAAGAACCGCAGGCCGATTGCGTGATGAGCGGCCTCTGGAGCTGGAGTTGCGAGGCTTGAGCCAGGCGGAGCTTGAATTGATCAAGAACTATCTGGCGTTGAATCACGACCGCGCCTCCCATGGGCAGGCTTCCCCGCCCGCTCATTCGGCCAAGGTCATCTGGCTCAAAGACCTGGCGACCGGCCGCGGGCCAGAGAACTTCCGGTCCGTGCGGTGCAAGTGAGCCACGCGTTATCCGTTAGCGTTATCAAAATGTTGTCGGTAAGGATTGTTGCAAAACCCCGATGCATCTAGGCTGCGGGCATCTTTGGAGATGCCCGATGCCTTTTCGTTATTTCATTAAACAACTGTTGTTGCCTCCCGGTATTTTTCTGCTGTTGCTGGCGTGTGCCTGGTGGTTTCGCCGCAGCCGTCCACGCCTGGCGGGCTTGTGCTTTGCCCTCGGGCTGGGCGGGATGTGGTTGATCAGCCTGCCAGTGATGGTGCAGTGGGGCGCCCGTGTCCTGGAGACAGAACCACCTTTGGCCCGGGAAGACTGGGCCACCTTGGCCCAGCGTGCCGACGCGATTGTGGTGCTGGGCTCGGGGCGCGAGCGTGGAGATATTGCGTGGGGCAGCGACCAACCCACCGGTATTGGCCTGGAACGTGAGCGTTTTGCCGCGCGGCTGGCCAAGGCATCCGGTTTGCCAGTGCTGACCAGCGGTGGCTTGCACTACGGCACGCCGCCCAGTGAGGCCGAGCTGATGGCCGTGTCGATGCAGGATGACTTCGGTGTCACCGTACGCTGGAAAGAAGAGCGAAGCCGCACTACCTGGGAAAACGCCCAGATGAGCGCCGAGATACTCTTGCCTCAAGGCATCAAGCGTGTGGTAGTGGTGACCCAGGCCTGGCACATGCCGCGTTCGGTGTGGAGTTTTGAAAAGGCCGGCTTCACCGTGGTGCCGGGGCCGGTGGGCTTTTTGGGTGTGGACCATGGCCGACCGCTGGGTGGCTGGATGCCGGAGGTCAAGGCGGTGTGGCAAAGCGGGCAGTTGATCAATGAAGCGGTGGGGCAGGTGGGGTATCGGTTGTTTTACCGGTAGGCGCAACACAGGAGATCAAAATGTGGGAGCTGGCTTGCCTGCGATGGCGGTGGGTCAGTGAGCACTCAGGGCACTGATCCACCGCCATCGCAGGCAAGCCAGCTCCCACAGGTCAGAGCGTTTTGGACATTCGTGCAGCCAGCAGAGCCCAGCCAAACAATGCCAGGCACACAATGATCAACGGCCACGAACGCCATTGCAGGTACGGCGTGAGGTTATGCATCGGCACCACCTCTCCATAGAGAATGCCACGTTCGAACTGCGGGATCTGCGCGGTGATCTGCCCAAACGGATTGATCAGCCCGGTCACGCCGTTGTTGGTGGCGCGGATCATCCAGCGGCCAGCTTCCAGGGCACGCATCTGCGCCATTTGCAGGTGCTGCAGCGGGCCGATGGAGCGGCCAAACCAGGTGTCGTTGCTGATGGTCAGCAGCAGGTCGCTCTGGGCCGACAAGCCGGCGGCGAATTCGGGGTACACCACTTCATAGCAAATGAACGGCGCAATCTGATAACCCTTGGCCTGTAGCATGGCCTGGTCAGAAGGGCCGCGGGCGAAGTCGGACATGGGCAGGTCGAAAAAGGCGATCAGCCCGCGCAACATGTCCTGCAACGGCACGTACTCGCCAAACGGCACCAGTTTCTGCTTGAGGTAGGTGCCGTCACCTTCACCCACCACGGTGATGCCGTTGAAATAGCGCTTCTGGTGGTGCACTTCCTGGCGAATCGGTACCCCGGTGATCAACGCACTGTCCCGGTCGGCGGCAAACTTGCCCATCATGCCCAGGTAGCCCTCGACGGACTCCTTGAGCACCGGCACGGCGGTTTCCGGCCAGACCAGCAGGTCGACGCGCTTGGAGCTCAGGCTCATGTCGCGGTACAGCGCCAACTGTGCATTGAGCTGGTCGGGGTCCCACTTCATGCTTTGCTCGACGTTGCCCTGAATCGCGGCCACGCTCAGCGGCGCGCCAGACGGCGACGTCCAGGCGTGATGCTTGAGCGCCAGGCCAATGGCCCAAGGTGCAACCAGCAATAACAGGCCCGCGCCGATGAAGGCATTGCGCTTGCTGGCCAGCAGACGCGGCAGGTTGCACAGCAATGCGGCGGTGAGTGCGAGGGCGAAGGAAATCAGCCACATCCCACCCAATGGCGCGAGGCCGGTCAAAGGCCCATCGAGTTGACTGTAACCGGAGTACAACCACGGGAAACCGGTAAGGAACCAGCCACGAAAGGCTTCCTGGCCGACCCACAACGCGGCGAACGTCAATGCATCCGCCAGTGGTGCTTCGTTACGGCGCAACCAGCGTGCCCATAACCAGGCGGGCAGGGCAAAGAACCAGGCGATGGCGGCGGTGAACAGCAGCATCAGGAACCCCGCCAGCAGCACCGAAGCGCCGCCGAAGTGGTGGATGCTGTAGTAGATCCAACTGGTGCCGGCGCCAAACAGGCCGAAGCCGAAACACCAGCCACGGGCCAGGGCTTGGCGGGGTGTCAGCTCCCGCAGGCCGATATAGAACAGGCCGACCGCTACCAGCGCCAACGGCCAGATATCGAACGGCGCCAGCGCCAGGGTTGTGATGGCGCCGGCCACCACGGCCAGCAAGTTACCGGGCCAGCCGGGTGCGATCATACGGCGCATGTCAGTCCTTAGCGGGCGATAGGTGTCAAACGGATCAGATGGATACGACGGCTATCGGCATTGAGGATGCGGAAGCGATACGCACCGATCTCGGTGGTTTCATTACGCTTGGGCAAATGCCCGAACGCACTCATCACCAGGCCGCCGACGGTGTCGAACTCATCGTCCGAGAACTCGCTGTCGAAAAACTCGTTGAAGTTCTCGATCGGCGTCAGCGCCTTGATCAGGAAATCACCGCTGGGCAGCGGCTTGATGTAGCTGTCTTCTTCGACGTCGTGCTCGTCTTCGATGTCGCCGACGATCTGCTCCAGCACGTCTTCGATGGTGACCAGGCCGGCCACGCCGCCGTATTCGTCAATCACAATGGCCATGTGATTGTGGTTGGCGCGGAACTCGCGCAGCAGCACATTCAGGCGCTTGGACTCGGGCACGAAGGTGGCCGGGCGCAGCAGGTCCTTGATGTTGAAGCTGTCGCCGTTCTCCTTGAGGATCAACGGCAGCAAGTCCTTGGCCAGCAGGACGCCCATGACGTCGTCATGGCTTTCACCGATCACCGGGTAGCGCGAATGCGCCGAGTCGATCACGGCCGGGAGGAATTCCCGTGGGGTCTGGGTCGCCTTGATGCTGATCATCTGCGAGCGCGGGACCATGATGTCGCGTACTTGCAGGTCAGCCACCTGGATGGCGCCCTCGACGATGGCCAGCGCTTCGCTGTCCAGCAATTTGTTCTGGTGGGCATCGCGCAGCAGCTCCAAGAGCTCCTGGCGGTTCTTCGGCTCGTGGGCAAAAGCCTGGGTCAGTTTACCCAGCCATGACTTCTGCCCGTTGCTCGATCGGTCTTCGCTCATAGCGATTACTCTAAATCCTTTGATATGACAGTTGAGTGTTGATCAGTTTTCGTCGTCTGCGTACGGGTCGCGGTGACCCAGCTCTGCAAGCAACGTTCGTTCCAGCGCTTCCATTTCCTCGGCTTCGTCATCGTCTATGTGGTCGTAACCCAAGAGATGCAAGCAGCCGTGGATGACTAGATGGGCCCAATGGGCCTCAAGTTCCTTGCCTTGTTCGGCCGCTTCGCGCTCGACCACCGCGACGCAGATCACCAGGTCGCCCAGCAGCGGAATATCCAGCAATTCGTCGGGCACGTCGGCGGGGAAGGACAGCACGTTGGTCGCGTAGTCTTTCTGGCGCCAGGTGTGGTTCAGCTCACGGCCTTCGGCCTCGTCCACCAGACGAATGGTCAGTTCCGAGTCGGCGGTGCGCTGGCGCAAGGCCAGTTCACACCATTGGCGGAACTGGGCTTCGCTGGGGGCGGGCGCGTCGGTGGCCAGCTGCAGGTCTAGCTCAACCATCGTGGCGAGCGTCCTTGGCGGGCGCGTCGTCGCGGTGTTCGAAACGCTCATAGGCCTCGACAATGCGCTGCACCAGCGGGTGGCGTACCACGTCCTTGGGCATGAAATGCGTGAAGCTGATACCCGGCACGTCCTTGAGCACCTCGATCACCTGGCCCAGGCCCGACTTGGTGCCCTTGGGCAGGTCGACCTGGGTGATGTCGCCCGTGATCACGGCAGTGGAGCCGAAACCGATACGGGTGAGGAACATCTTCATCTGCTCAACGGTGGTGTTCTGGCTTTCGTCGAGGATGATGAAGCTGTTGTTCAAAGTGCGGCCACGCATGTAGGCCAGTGGTGCGATCTCGATCACCTGGCGCTCGATCAGCTTGGCCACGTATTCAAAGCCGAGCATCTCGTACAGCGCGTCGTAGAGCGGGCGCAGGTACGGGTCGATCTTCTGGGCCAGGTCGCCGGGCAGGAAACCGAGCTTTTCGCCGGCCTCGACCGCTGGGCGCACCAGCAGGATGCGCCGCACTTGCTCGCGCTCCAGGGCATCGACAGCGCAGGCCACCGCCAGGTAGGTCTTGCCGGTACCGGCCGGGCCGATGCCGAAGTTGATGTCGTTGCCGAGGATTTCCTTGACGTACTTCTGCTGATTCAAGCCGCGGGGGCGAATCATGCCTTTTTTGGTACGCAAGGCCACGCTGGCTTCGGCCACCGGGTTATTGGCCAGGTCTTCCACAGCCGATTCCTGCAGGTACAGGTGCACGGTCTCCGGCGACAGCTCGCTACCCTTGGTTTCGCGGTAGAGGCGGCGCAACAGGTTTTCTGCAGACGTGGTGTGTTGAGGTTCACCAATGAGCTCGAACTGATTGCCGCGGTTGCGGATCTCGATGCTCAGGCGTTGTTCGATCAGGCGCAGGTGCTCGTCGAACTGTCCGCACAGGTTGGCGAAACGGCGAGCCTCAAACGGCTCGAGGATAAAGCGATGGGGTTCTGCTATGGGTGCGTTCAAGGTTGCTTTTAGCCGCCCTTTGGCTGATGAGGTGAGAGAGAGAATAACGCCAGGCGCCGGTGTGCGAAAGCACTTAAATAGCTTGGCCCCACTCTCGATAACCCTGAAGAACCCCTGTGGGAGCTGGCTTGCCTGCGATAGCGGTGGGTCAGTTGGCACATAGGGCACTGATACATCGCTATCGCAGGCAAGCCAGCTTCCACATTTTGATCTTCATCCGGTCAGCGAGATCAGTTGATCAACGAGCCACGCAACGAGTGTGGCTGCGCCGCATCAATGTGCACATCGGCAAACTGGCCGATCAGCGTGGGATTGTCGCAGCGGAAGTTGACGATTCGGTTGTTCTCGGTACGCCCCTGCAATTCACCCGGGTCTTTCTTCGAATAATCGGTGACCAGAATGCGCTGGATCGAACCGACCATTTGTCGGCTGATTTCAAAGCCCTGCTGATTGAGGCGATGTTGCAGCGCGTTCAAGCGCTCTTTTTTCAACGCTTCCGGGGTTTCATCCAGCAGGTCGGCAGCCGGGGTGCCCGGGCGCTGGCTGTAGACGAACGAGTAGGAGAAGTCGAAACCGACGTCCTCGATCAGCTTCATGGTCTGCTGGAAGTCTTTCTCGGTTTCGCCCGGGAAGCCGACGATAAAGTCCGAACTGATGCAGATGCCCGGCACGGCAGCGCGCAGTTTGCGCAATTTGGATTTGTATTCCAGCGCGGTGTGGTTGCGCTTCATCGCCGACAAAATGCGGTCCGAACCCGATTGCACCGGCAAGTGCAGGTGTTTGACCAGCTCTGGCACTTCGGCGTGGGCCTGGATCAGGCTGTCGGAGAACTCCAGCGGGTGCGAGGTGGTGTAGCGGATACGCTCGATGCCATCGACAGCGGCGACCACGCGGATCAATTCCGCCAGGTCGGCCAGGCGGCCATCATCGGTCTGGCCACGGTAGCCGTTGACGTTCTGGCCCAGCAGGGTCACTTCGCGCACGCCGTTTTCAGCCAGGTGGATGATTTCCGATAGCACATCGTCAAACGGCCGGCTGACTTCTTCGCCGCGGGTGTAAGGCACCACGCAGAAGGTGCAGTACTTGCTGCAGCCTTCCATCACCGACACATAGGCGCTCGGCCCATCGATGCGCGGTTCGGGCAGATGATCAAATTTTTCGATTTCGGGGAACGACACGTCAACCTGCGGCAGCTTGGTGATGCGTGCGGCGTCGATCATCTCGGGCAAGCGGTGCAGGGTTTGCGGGCCGAACACCACATCGACATAGGGCGCGCGGTCGCGGATCGCAGCGCCTTCCTGGCTGGCCACGCACCCGCCGACGGCGATCACCATGTCCGGGTTGGCCAGTTTCAATTCGCGCCAGCGGCCCAGCTGCGAATACACACGGTCCTGGGCCCGCTCGCGGATCGAGCAGGTATTGAGCAGGATCACGTCGGCATCTTCGGCGCGGGCAGTGACTTCCAGGGCCTGGTGTTCGCCCAGCAAGTCGACCATGCGCGAGCTGTCGTACTCGTTCATCTGGCAACCGTGGGTTTCGATGTAAAGCTTCTTGGCCATGGGAATCGTCAACTGGTGGTAAAGAACCGCGCATTATAGGGGGCATGCCCATTGGTTCCTAGCGCTGTGCATCGGGTGCCATGCTATAGTTCGCGCCCTCTTTTATATCCCCATGTGTTGTTCGCCCACCATGACCAAACGTGAAGCTCCAATCTATAAGGTGATTTTCCTCAACCAGGGCCAGGTGTTCGAAATGTACGCCAAGCAGATCTATCAAAGTGATCTGTGGGGCTTCCTGGAGGTGGAAGAGTTCGTCTTTGGCGAGCGCACCCAGTTGGTGGTCGATCCGGGCGAAGAAAAGCTCAAGGCCCAGTTCGAAGGGGTAGTGCGCAGCTTTGTGCCCATGCATTCGATTGTGCGCATCGATGAAGTCGAGCGCTTGGGGACGCCGAAGATCAGTGAAGCTCGGGGCATGAGCAATGTGATGCCGTTTCCGATGCCGATGCCTGAGAAGTGATCTGCAATTAATTTGTAGGGCGTTTCCGAAACTGCCTCTCAATGGATAGACATTTTGTTTGAAAGATAGCAAATTTTGTTTATTCAGAGAGGGCATCATGAATCTACCAATAATAAGAAAACCTCGAAGTTTCCCCCGTTCGACTGCGTTTAATCACGCCACTCATTAGCGCCAAGTTCCATCACGCCTTCATTAACGAACTGACCTGTTCGGGAGTAGCCCTGTGCGCGATCCTCGCTATGACATTCTGTTTGAACCGGTGCAAATAGGCCCGGTGCGTACCCGCAATCGCTTTTATCAAGTTCCGCACTGTAATGGCATGGGCCACGTGCACCCCTCGGCGATGGCGCGCATGCGCGCAGTGAAAGCCGAGGGCGGCTGGGGCGTGGTGTGCACGGAAGAATGCGAAATCAGCCCGCTGAGCGAGTTCTCACCTTATATAGAAGCGCGTCTTTGGGATGAACGCGATATTCCTGCACTGGCGCGCATGTGTGAGGGGGTACACCGTCACGGGGCGTTGGCCGGGGTAGAGCTGGCATTCAATGGTTACTCGGCGCCCAACCGCTACAGTCGCGAAATTCCCTGGGCGCCTTCCAATACCCCGGTGCGCAGTTACGACCCGGTGCAGGCTCGGGCCATGAGCCATGCCGATATCCGGCAATTGCGCGCCCTGCATCGAGCCGCCGCATTGCGCGCCCGGGAGGCGGGTTTCGACATCATCTATGTGTACGCCGGCCACGACCTGAGCGTGCCGTTCCATTTCCTCACGCCACGCAATAACCGGCGTACCGACGAATACGGCGGTACGTTGAAAAACCGTGTGCGCCTGTTGCGCGAGTTGATTGAAGACACTCGCGACGCAGTCGGTGATCGGTGTGCCGTAGCGGTCCGCCTGGCGGTGGATGAGCAAATGGCCGACGGCCTCAGCCGCGAGGGCGAAGGTGCCGAAATCTTCTCGATGCTGGCGGACCTGCCGGACTTGTGGGACGTCAATGTCGCCGATTGGTCCAATGACAGCGTGACGGCGCGCTTTGCCGGGGAGGGTTACCAAGAGGCCTTCCTGCTGGGGCTCAAGGCGCTGACCAGCAAGCCCGTGGTGGGCGTCGGCCGCTTCACTTCGCCGGACACCATGGTGTCTTTGGTTCGCCGTGGCGTACTGGACCTGATCGGGGCGGCCCGCCCTTCGATTGCCGATCCGTTCTTGCCCAAGAAGATTGAAGAGGGGCGCGCCGAGGAAATTCGCGAATGCATCGGCTGCAATGTATGTGTCAGTGGCGACCACACCAGCACGCCCCTGCGCTGTACACAGAACCCGACCATGGGCGAGGAGTGGCGGCGTGGCTGGCACCCCGAGTCGGTCAACCGTACGCAGCAACCCGGCCGGGCGCTGGTGGTCGGCGCCGGGCCATCCGGGCTTGAGTGTGCACGGATCCTAGGTGCGCGAGGGATGGAAGTGGCCCTGGTCGACAGCCTGCGCACCCTAGGCGGGCGTGTAGCGTTGGAAGCCCGGCTGCCGGGGCTGGCGAGTTGGGCACGGGTGATTGACTATCGACTGGATGCGTTGAGCCGCATGCCGTCAGTCGAGATCTATCGGGAAAGCCCCTTGCAGGCCCAGGATGTGCTGGATTTCGCCGCCGAGCATGTGTTCATCGCTACGGGTTCCCATTGGCGGCGGGATGGCTTGGGACGCGCCTTGCGCTCCCCCTTAACGGGCCTGGAGAGCCTGCCCGTGCTGACGCCTGATGACCTGATGGCGGGGGTGTTGCCCACTTCGCCGGTGCTGCTGTTCGATGACGATCACTATTACATGGGCAGCGTGCTGGCCGAACACCTGGTGGCGCGGGGTGTGGAGGTGATATTCGTCACCCCTGCGGCGGACGTGGCGGCCTGGACCCATAACACTCTCGAGCAGCACCGCATTCAGCGTCGTCTGATGCAGTTGAATGTCACGATCATACCGTCCCATACGCTGGTCAGCGTTAAGCCAGAGGGTGTGGTAGCGGGTTGCATCTACACCGAACGTACGCGGTTGATCCCAGCTGCAGCCTTGCTGCTGGTCACTTCCCGGGAGCCTGAGCAGGCGCTGTATCAGGCCTTGAACAACTCACCCGAACAGTTACAGGCGGCAGGCATCCGAACGCTGACGCTGATCGGCGACTGTGTGGCGCCGGGCACCATTGCGGCGGCGGTGTATTCAGGTCATCGCATCGCACGTGAGTTCGATGCGCCCGAAGGCTCGCTGATAGTGCGGCGGGAAATTCCATTTATCGAGGTGTAGTCAGTCCGACTGTTCAATCAATAACGAGGAATACAATAATGAAAAAAATACTCCTGATGTTATTCACCACACTCCTTATTAATTCATCGTTGTTTGCCAGCGATTATAAAGTGATCCGTTTCGCTGCCGATCCCAACTATGCGCCCTTTGCTTATAAAGACAGTACGGGCACTTTGACCGGTTTTGAAATAGATATTGGCAATGCAATTTGTGCACATTTGAATGTTCGCTGCCAATGGGTCGAGAGTGACTTTGACGGCATGATTCCCAGCCTCAACGCCGGCAAGATCGACGCCATCCTTGCTTCAATGACCATCACTGCCGCTCGGCAAAAGGTCATCGACTTTTCCTCGGAGGTGTTTTCCAGTCCCACCGCCATGGTGATGCGCCCTGGCACTGAGCTTTCCACAGGCATGGCCGTCGGCTATTTGCAGGGCAGTACTCAAGAAGTGTATGCCCGGCAAGTGCTCGCCGGGCAGGGTATGAAGGTGGTGGCTTATGCCGATCAGGAGCAAGTGTACGCGGACCTGCTGACAGGGCGTTTGCAGGCATCGCTGCAGGATGCTCAGCAAGCACAGAGCGGATTTTTACGTTCACCCCAAGGCGTCGGGTTCGTGCTGGGCCCGTTGATTGACAGCGAGTTGATGCCGTCCAAAAGCGGCATTGGCATTGCCAAGGGCAACCACACGTTGAAAGCGCTGTTGGATAAGGGGCTGGCTGCCCTGCACGCCGATGGCACCTACGCTCGCCTGCAAGAGCAGTACTTCCCCGGAGTGAACATGTTCAGCGGCCAATAACCGCCCTCAACGGCCAGCGAGGACACAATCATGCTACCTGCCTTCACTCAATTCGCCGCGTCCCTGGGCGGTTTTTTGCCGATGTTACTGCACGGGGTCTGGGTCACCCTGCAACTGGCACTGTTGTCATTGCTGCTGGGGCTGATCCTGGGCCTGCTGGGGGCAGGCGCCAAGCTGTCCAGGGTCAGGGCATGGCGCCTGTGCGCGCAGGTGTATACCACCTTGATTCGCGGGGTTCCGGACCTGTTGTTGATGCTGTTGATTTTCTACGGGTTGCAGACAGGCCTGAGTCGTCTGACCAGCGAATTGGGCTGGGCCTACATCGATGTCGACCCTTTCAGCGCCGGCGTGATCACTCTGGGGTTTATCTACGGCGCCTATTTCACCGAAACCTTTCGCGGCGCTTTGCTGGCTGTGCCCCGGGGCCAGTTCCAGGCTGCCAAAGCCCTTGGCCTGACCTTCAGGCAGAGTTTTGTGCATGTGATATTCCCGCAAATGATGCGGTTTGCCCTGCCGGGGCTGGGCAATAACTGGATGGTCTTGCTCAAGGCCACGGCGTTGGTGTCGATCATCGGCTTGGCAGACTTGGTGAAAGTGGCGCAGATGGCGGGCAAGAGCAGTCAGCAATTACTGGCTTTTCTGCTGCTGGCGGCGCTGGTTTACCTGTTGCTCAGCAGTGTTTCAAACGCGGCGTTGCGCTGGCTGGAGCGTCGGTATGGTGACGGTGTGCAGGAATCATCATCATGATCGAGCTTATCCAGGAGTATTGGCGGCCGTTTATCTATTCTGACGGCCAACAAATCACCGGCCTGGCCATGACCTTGTGGCTGACTAGCGCCTCTTCGTGCCTGGGCCTGCTGTTGGCGTTGCCACTGTCCATTGCCAGGACGTCCAGCCGACGCTGGCTGCGTTGGCCGGTGCAAAGCTTTACCTACGTGTTTCGCGGCACACCGCTGTATATCCAGTTGCTGATCTTCTACACCGGCATCTACAGCATTGGCGCCGTTCGCGAGCAACCGTTGCTGGATGCTTTTTTTCGCGAAGCGCTCAATTGCACCCTTCTGGCGTTTGCCCTCAATACCGCGGCCTACACCACGGAAATACTCGCGGGCGCGATCCGGGCGATGCCGCGCGGTGAAATCGAGGCTGCACGGTCGTTGGGTTTCGACGGTTGGAAGCTGTACGTGCACTTGATCATGCCCTCGGCCCTGCGCCGGTCGTTGCCCTACTACAGCAATGAAGTGATCTTCATGTTGCATTCCACCACCCTGGCGTTCACGGCAACGGTGCCGGATATCCTGAAAGTCGCACGGGATGCCAACGCTGCAACCTTCCTCACCTTCCAATCCTTTGGCCTGGCCGCGGCGCTCTACTTGTGCATTACGTTCGCGTTGATCTGCCTGTTCCGTCTGGCAGAACGACGCTGGCTGAGCTTTCTTGATTCGAATCGATAGGAGGCGATATGCAGACTTGCAGACATGAACTGTTGACGGCTGTGCCAGGTACCACGCGGCATATTCATAGTTTTCATTACGGCCCAGCCGATGCGCCGAGCAAGGTTTACATCCAGGCGTCCCTGCACGCCGATGAGTTGCCGGGGATGTTGGTGTTGTGGCATCTCAAACAACGGCTGGCAGATCTGGAGGCCAAAGGTGCGCTGCGTTGGCAGGTGGTGCTGGTGCCGGTGGCCAATCCGCTGGGGTTGGAGCAGGTGCTGATGGACGTGCCGCAGGGGCGCTTCGATAACGACAGTCGAGAGAACTTCAATCGCTTCTTCGTCGACGTCAGCCAGCAGGTCGGGGATCAGGTTCAGGATGTTCTGACTGATGATCCTGCGCATAACCTGCACCTGATCCGCGCGACCTTGCGGCAAACCCTTGTCAGCCAGGTGCCGGCGACCCAGCTGCATTCCCTGCGCCTGGCCCTGCAAACGCTGGCCTGTGACGCCGACAGAGTGCTGGACCTGCATTGTGATTTCGAGGCGGTGCAGCACCTGTACCTGGCACCGGACGCCTGGCCCCAGGTGGAACCGCTGGCGCGGTACCTGGGCGCCCGCGCCTGCTTTATGAGCCCGGACGCGGGCGGGCATTCGTTCGACGATTGCTACACCTTGTTCTGGGCACGGATGCAGGCGCGTTTTCCTGGGGTCTTTGCGGCGCCGGGTTTTGCCGTGACCGTGGAGTTGCGCGGCGTGGCTGATGTGAGCCACGGGCTGGCGCGACAGGATTGTCAGGCGTTGATCAACTATCTGACTTTGCAGGGAGGCGTTGAGGGGCAAGCGCCTCCACTACCGGCGTTATTGAGTCCGCCAACACCCTTGGCGGGGGTCGAGCCGGTGGTGAGTGCGGTGGGAGGCTTGATTGTGTTTTGCGCGCAGGTGGGGGATTACCTGGAAGCAGGACAAATCGTGGCGCACGTCATCGATCCGATTACAGACCGTGTGACCGAGGTAGCGTGTGAGCGTGCAGGGCTTTTGTATGTACGATCAATACGCCGAATGGCAAGCGCCGGTATGGCGATTGCCCACGTCGCAGGGGTCACGGCGTATCGACAGGGCTACCTGTTATCGCCGTGATCAAGGCAGGGGAGAGAAAGGCGAACGCCCATCGGCGCTCTGCAACTCCTGAAGGTAGTTGCGGAAAATCTGCCCCAGCACCTGGGTCGCCACTTCCAGTTCATCGCGCTGCATGTGCTCGGCGACTTCGTCGGCGGTGTCCAGTGCGTCTTCGGCGCCATTGACCGCGGCCATTTTCAGCACGATGTACGCCTGAATGTTGTTGGCCGGCACGCCTTCGCCTTTGAAGAACATGTTGCCCAACTGGTATTGCGCCTGGGCGTGGCCCTGCAACGAGGCTTTCTCGAAGTAGCTCAACGCTTTGTTGAGGTCAACGGCCGGGTTCTTGCTGTCGTGGTAGTACTCGCCCAACTCGTATTGCGCCTGCGCATCCCCGTCCTCGGCCTGTTTCTGGCACGCGCTCAGGGCTTCGGCCTGGCTCTCTGGCTGGGTATTGAGGGTGCAACGACCCATCGCTGGAATTAACAACGAGTTGCCGCCGGCCTGGGCATGTGCCAGTAGCGGTTGAAGGAGCAACAGGCAGCCCAGAACCAGGGTGCGGCCGGTGCGTTTCATGGGAATCGACTTACCTCTGACGGGGCGCGCGGACCCTCGAGGGAGTCCAATAAGCGCGCATTATGAAATAAGCAGGCCTCTGCTTACAAAGTCTTTACTCGTTTTTCTGCTGCTTGGGCAAGTTATCTGCCGGATTGCAGTGCAATTCTCGAAAAAACCAGGAATTCTCTGTAAGCAAAGTAGCAAATCTGACGCTGCCAGGGGCAACGTCAGAGGTTGCCGTCACTTATTTCAGGGCCGCGAAGGCGCGCTCGGCAGCATCCAGGGTCAATTTCAGTTCGGCTTCGCCATGGGCAATCGAGGTGAAGCCGGCTTCAAAGGCGCTCGGTGCCAGGTACACGCCGCCTTCGAGCATCAGGTGGAAGAAGCGCTTGAACAGCTCGGCATCGCTGCCCATCACGTCATCGAAGGTGACGATATCGTCGGCGCCGCTGAAGTACAGGCCGAACATGCCACCGGCCTGGGTGGTCACAAACGGGATGCCGGCGGCGTCGGCGCGTTGTTGCAGGCCGTCGAGAAGGCGCGTGGTGTAGTCGGTCAGCTCGGCGTGGAAGCCCGGGCGGCTGATCAGGCGCAGGGTGGTCAGGCCGGCGGCCATGGCCAGCGGGTTACCCGACAAGGTGCCTGCCTGGTATACCGGGCCGAGCGGGGCGATGTGTTGCATGATCTCGCGCTTGCCGCCGAAGCAGCCTACCGGCATGCCGCCGCCGATGATCTTGCCGAAGGTGCTCAGGTCTGGCGTAACGCCGTAGTAAGCCTGGGCGCCACCGAGGGCGACCCGGAAACCGGTCATCACTTCGTCAAAAATCAGCACCACGCCATGCTTGTCGCACTGCTCGCGCAAGCCCTCAAGAAAACCCGGGGCCGGTGGAACGCAGTTCATGTTGCCGGCAACCGGCTCGACGATGATGCAGGCAACGTCCTGGCCGACTTCGCTGAGCATCTGCTCGACGGCTGCGATGTCGTTGAACGGCAAGGTCAGGGTGTGCTTGGCGAATGCCGCAGGTACGCCAGCGGAATTGGGGACGCCCTGGGTCAGCGCGCCGGAGCCGGCTTTCACCAGCAGGCTGTCGGAGTGGCCGTGGTAGCAGCCTTCGAACTTGATGATGTTGTCGCGGCCGGTGAAACCACGGGCCAGGCGGATCGCGCTCATGGTGGCTTCGGTGCCGGAGCTGACCATGCGCACCATTTCCATCGACGGCACGATCGAGCAGACCAGGTCGGCCATCTCGGTTTCCATCGCGGTCGGGGCGCCGTAGGACAAGCCGTGTTGCAGTTGCTGGCGCACCGCCTCCAGCACATCCGGATGGCTGTGGCCGAGGATCATCGGGCCCCAGGAGCCGACGTAGTCGACATAGCGCTTGTCGTCTTCATCGGTGACGTAGGCGCCTTCGGCATGCTTGAAGAACAACGGCGTGCCGCCCACGCTCTTGAACGCACGCACGGGGGAGTTCACACCGCCGGGGATGTGTTTCTGGGCGTTGGCAAACAGGGTTTCGGAACGGGACATGATCGGGCTCTCTAAACTGAAGATTTAAGAAGGTCGTTGAATGCACGGGCGCGGCGGGTGACTTCCTGGGTGCTGTCGGCACCGAACAGGCCATGGACCACGGCGAGCAGGTCAGCCCCGTGGGCCACCAGCGGCTCGGCGTTTTCCAGGGTGACGCCGCCAATTACGCAGATCGGCAGGTGCAGGCGCTTGCGGGCCTGGGCCAGCATGTCAACGGTGGCGGCGGGTGCGCCGGGTTTGGTCGTGGAATTGAAGAAGCGGCCGAAGGCGACGTAGCTGGCGCCTTCTTTGGCGGCCTGTTCGGCCAGTTCGATCTGGCTGTGGCAGGTGGCGCCGATGATCGCCTTGGCGCCGAGCAGTGCCCGGGCCGAGGTCAGCGGGCCGTCGGTCTGACCCAGATGTACGCCGACGCCCAGTCGCGCGGCCAGTTCGGCATCGTCGTTGATGATCAATTGAGTCTTGTAGCGCGAGCACAGTTCATAGAGCTTTTCGGCTTCACGCAGGCGCCGTGCCTCGTCGCTGCTTTTGTCGCGGTACTGCAACAGGGTGACGCCACCGTCCAGCGCCGCCTCGACGTAGGCGAGGAATTTGCCGGCCAACAGTTGGCTGTCGGTAATGGCGTAAAGGCCGCGTAGTTTCATCGGGCAAACCCCTTGCTGACGAGCGATAAGTTACGAGCAGAAATCCAGCGGCAATCGACGCGGCACGAACTGGCCCTGGCCGAGTTGTTCGGCATCACGCAGGGTACGCCACGTGTAGTTGAGAGCCGTTTGCACGGCGCTGGCCAAACCTTCGCCTTGGGCAATGCGCCCGGCCAGCGCACTGGCCAAGGTGCAACCCGAGCCGTGATAACTGCCGGGCAAGCGCTGGCAGGTAAAGGTCTGGCGCGTGCCGTCGCGGCTGTACAGGCGGTTGTGCACTTCGTGCTCGTCGCCATGGCCACCGGTGATCAGCAGGTGCTTGATGTACGGCAACAGCTTCTCGGCGCAGTCGTCGGCGCTGCCGTCGGGCAGTTCCGCGAGGATGCGCGCTTCGGGCAGGTTGGGGGTGGCGATCAATGACAAGGGCAGCAGCCGCTCGCGCATTGCATAACCGACCTCGTCCTTGCCCAGGCTACCGCCGCCGCCGGCGCGCAGCACCGGGTCGCAGACCACCGGCAAATGCGGGTGCGCCTGCAGCAGTTCGACCACGGTGTCGACCATCGCGGTGGAGCCGAGCATGCCCAGCTTGACTGCCGCAACTTCAGAGTCGCCGAGCACGGCATTGGCCTGGGCCAGTACCCACTCACGGTCAAGCACGCGGAAATCACTGACATTGACAGTATTTTGCACGGTCAACGCGGTGACGGCCGGGGCCGCGTGGCAACCCTGGGCGAGCAGGGCTTCGATATCTGCCTGCAGGCCGGCGCCACCACTGGGGTCGTGGCCGGAGAGACAGAGGACAACGGGGCGAGAGCTGTAGATATTCATGGTGCGCGAGCTTACCACCAAACGCTTTTTGCGTGGCTGCCTGGCGATGGCAGGAGTTTGCCGCTGCGGCGCGATTTGCCGTGGCTGAGCGCTGCACTGAGATGAGCTGAAAGCATTGCCCTAGAGCTGTCCTAAAAAAAGTTCCCGCGGTGGCTAATGGCTTTTACTGGCTATGCTAAAGTGCATCCAAACAACTTACTGTATCGCCGGTGTACGTCTTCTCAAAAGGAATGGGGGGCTTTTGACACAACCGGACCAGGCTACGCTGGGGCTCTATGCGCTATTTGCTGATTTTTTTATTGTGCGGGCTGCCGATGCTCGCCAGCGCCGTCGAGTTCGACCAGGACACGCGAAGCCTCCCGTTGGGCCGGGTCATGCAAGTGCTCGAAGACCCAACCGATGCCCTCACCATCGCCGATGTCAGTTCCCCCGCCTATGCCGCGCAATTCAAGACCCACGACAAAGACACGCTCAATGCCGGCTATTCACGCTCGGTGTTCTGGCTGAAGGTCAACCTGCACTACACCGCCAAAGATCCCCGGGCACCACGCACCTGGTTTCTGGAACTGGCCTACCCGCCGCTCAATCGCCTGGACCTTTACCAGGACGACGGCACTGGTCACTTCCGCCTCACCACCCGCACCGGCAGCGCGTTGCCGTTTTCCAGCCGTGAGGTGAGCCAGAGCAACTACCTGTTCAAGCTCAGCTTCTTGCCCGACCAGCAACAAACCGTCTACCTGCGCTTGCAAAGCCAAGGCTCGATCCAGGCACCGCTGACATTATGGGCCGGCACCGCCTACATGGAGGAGCAGCCGCTGCGCTTGTACGTGCTCGGCGCCATCTACGGTGTGTTGCTGGGCATGCTGATCTACAACCTGTTCATCTACCTGAGCGTGCGCGACACCAGCTACCTGTATTACATCCTCTATATCGCCTCGTTCGGCTTGTATCAGCTGTCGGTCAATGGCGTCGCGGTGGAGTACTTCTGGCCGAACAACCCGTGGTGGGCGAATGCGGCGGTGCCCTTCCTGATCGGCTCGGCGGCCTTGTTCGGCAGCCTGTTCGCGCGCAGTTTCCTGCACACCGCGCAGCACAGCCGCTGGCTCAACCGTATCCTGCTGGCGCTCGCGGCCTGTGGAGGGTTGGTGATGGCACTGGCGTTGTTGACCAGTTACGCCGTGGCCCTGCGCCTGGCCACTGCGCTGGCGCTGGTGTTTACCGTGACCATCTTCGTGGCGGCCATCAAGGCCTGGTATTGCGGGCAGCGCATGGCGCGTTATTTCATCATCGCCTGGTCGGCTTTCCTGCTCGGCGGGGTGGTCAACACCCTGATGGTGCTGGGTTACCTGCCTAACGTGTTCCTGACCATGTACGCCAGCCAGCTCGGCTCAGCCATTGAAGTGGCGCTGTTGTCCCTGGCCCTGGCCGACCGCATCAACGGCATGCGCGAACAGCAGGCGCAGATTCTCCTCGATGCCAGCCAGAAGCTGGAAGCGCTCAACCAGCAACTGGCCCGCAGTAATCGCCTCAAAGACGAATTTCTCGCCACCCTGACCCACGAATTGCGCACGCCGATGAACGGTGTGATCGGCTCGCTGGAGCTGATGCAAACCGTGTCATTGGACGATGACCTGACGCAGTACCAGCAAACCGCCGCCGGCTCGGCGCGGGACATGATGCGCATGGTCAACGGCATCCTCACCCTCACCGAATTGCAGGCCGGTCGCCTGGTGGCCCAGCCACAAGTGTTCAGCCTGCGCGGCACGCTCGATACCTTGCGCCAGCAATTCACCGGCAGCGCCCAGAGCAAAGGCCTGGCGTTCTCCATTGATGTGGCCGATGAGGTGCCGGACCGGCTGATCGGCGACGCCGACAAACTGCTCCAGTGCCTGGATTGCCTGCTCGATAACGCTTTCAAATTCACCCACGTCGGCGCGGTGCGCTTGCGAGTGGTGGGCGTGCCCCAAGGGGATGGCGCCTTGCACCTGAGCTTTATCGTCACCGACACCGGTATCGGCTTCGCCTTTCTCGATGAGGCCACGCTGTATCAGCGTTTCTTTCAGTTGGACGGCTCGATGACGCGTGAATACGGCGGCCTGGGCATTGGCCTGGCGATCTGCCGGCAGTTGATCGAACTGCTGGGCGGGCGCCTGACCCATCATTCTGAGCCCCGTAAAGGCAGTCGCTTCCAGTTGGAAGTGGACGTCAGCGCCGTGCCGCAGCAGGTGACGCCCGCCACGCAAACCCTGCCTGCACAGCGTGCGCCTCAGGAGTGCACGGTGCTGTTGGTGGACGACAACAGCGTGGGCCAACTGGCGGTGCGTGGCATGTTGCTCAAGCTCGGTTACCGGGTCAAAACCGTGGACAGCGGCCCGGCGGCACTCGCTGCATTGCAAGGGCATAGCTTCGACGCCGTGCTGCTGGATGTGCCAGAGGGTGGCTTTTCGTTGTGCTGTCAGATTCGCGCATTGCCTGGCTGCGGTGAATTGCCGGTGATCGCCCTGAGCTCTTCGCCCAATGGGCCGGAGCGTGAGCGCTGCCATGGCATTGGCATGACGGATCGGCTGGCCAAGCCGGTGCGTTTCGATGCTTTGCAGGCGGCACTTGAACGTAGCGTGCTGTGCGCGGATGAGGGTGAAAGCGCCGAACATTCGGCGCGTATGCCACTTTTTTAAGGTCTTGCACGGTGCTTAACTGAATTCCGGGCCACTGTTCATGCGGCCTTTTTTCCAGGAGGCCCGTCATGAACCTGCATCAGTTTGCCGAAACCCACGACGTCACCAACCAGCCACCGTCCCTGGACGGCACCAACCTGTATCGCATCGACTTGCCTTTGCAGGAATGGTCACGCCGCTTTGGCGCCGGCTGGGCCCAAGCGCGCATTGATGCCTACGGCGCGCTGGCGGGTGGGCCGTTGATGGCAGCCGGCTTCCTGGCCAACCAGAACAAACCGGTGTTCAGCAGCCATGACCGTTATGGCCATCGCATTGACCTGGTTGAGTTTCACCCGGCTTATCACGAGCTGATGCGCACCGCCGTCGAGCATGGCCTGCCGTCGTTGCCGTGGGCCCATCCCCAGGCGGGCGCCCATGTGGCGCGTGCGGCGATGACCTACCTGCACAGCCAGGCCGAAGCCGGCAGCGGCTGCCCGCTGACCATGACCTTCGCCTGCGTCCCGGCCCTGCGCCTGCAACCGGAGCTGGCGGACCTCTGGCTGCCTAAAGTCCTCAGTACCCAATACGACCCCCGCAATGTCGGCATCGCCCACAAGGCCGGCGCTACTATCGGCATGGCCATGACCGAGAAGCAGGGCGGCACCGACGTGCGCGCCAACACCACCCGCGCTTACCCCGTGGGCGCGAGTGGCCCTGGCCAAGCCTACGAGTTGGTGGGGCATAAGTGGTTCTGCTCGGCACCGATGTGCGATGGCTTTCTGACCCTGGCCCAGACCGACAAGGGCCTGACCTGTTTCCTGCTGCCCCGGCACCGCCCGGATGACACGCGCAACGAGTTCTACATCCAGCGCTTGAAGAACAAACTCGGCAACTGCTCCAACGCCTCCAGCGAAGTGGAATTTCGCGGCGCCCTGGCGTGGATGGTCGGTGAAGAAGGCCGCGGCGTTCCAACCATCATCGAAATGGTTGCCATGACCCGCTTCGATTGCATGGTCGGCTCCAGCGCCTTGATGCGTCAGGCGCTGACCCAGGCCAGCCATCACTGCGCTCATCGGCAGGTGGGTGGCCGCGTGCTCAGCGAGCAGCCGCTGATGCAGAACGTGCTGGCCGACCTGGCCCTGGAAAGCGAAGCGGCCCTGGCCTTGAGCCTGCGCATGGGGCGCGCCCTGGATCATCTTGATGATGAACATGAAGCCAAGTTCGCCCGGCTGGTCACGGCCGTGGGCAAGTACTGGATCTGCAAACGCGCGCCCGCGATGATCAACGAAGCCGCCGAATGCATGGGCGGCGCCGGGTATGTGGAGGACAGCATCCTGCCGCGCCTTTACCGCGAGGCACCGGTGAATTCGACGTGGGAAGGTTCCGGCAATGTGCAGTGCCTGGACGTATTGCGTGCCCTGTCCAAAGAGCCGGGGGTACTGGAGGCGTTGTTTGTGGAGCTGGGCGATGGCCACGGCGACAAGCAGTTGGCGCGGCATATCGAGCAGTTGAAGGCGGCATTCATGGACACCCAGGACATCCAGTATCGGGCGCGGCAACTGACCGAGGACATCGCCCTGGCGTTACAGGCCAAGTTGTTGCTGGAGGCGGGTAATGCGGCGGTGAGTGATGGGTTTATCGCCAGCCGGTTGGGTGAGTCGTCGGGGCGGGTATATGGCACCTTGCCGCGTGGCGTCGACGTGGAAGCAATTGTCGCCCGCTCAACCCCGCAATCGCTCTGAATAAACACAATCCAAATGTGGGAGCTGGCTTGCCTGCGATAGCGGTGGTCCAGCCAGCAATTATGTAGCTGATAGACCGCTATCGCAGGCAAGCCAGCTCCCACCTATCAACGCATTCCACTTCTGGTGTTTCGGTGAGGCCTGGATACAGGCAAGATAAAGGCCTGCAAGTCAGAACACAGGATGCTTACCGTGACCGAAGCTTTTGTTGTCGTTAAAACCGCCGAAGAAGCCGTGGACCGGCTGGCGGCGCTGCATGAGCGTGCCACTGGCGCGCTCAACCAGGCGCTCAAGCAATACCTCAAGGACCGCGTCGAGCCCGACGCCGAGCAGCGCGCATTGTTTCGCTACCCGGAACTGCGCTTGACCTACCACTGCCACGGTGAAGTCCCCCAAACCACTCGGGCGTATGCCAAGGTGCAACTGCCGGGGACCTACAGCGTCACCGTGACCCACCCGGCCGCGTTCCGTAAGTACCTGCTGGAGCAACTGGTGCCGCTGATGCACGACTTCACCGTCACGGTGGAAGTAGGCGTCAGCCAGCAGAACATTCCATATCCGTACGTGGTGGAGCAGGGCGATGAACTGGCCGGCTCCGGCGTCACCGCCGCGACCCTGGCCCGTGTATTCCCCAGTACCGACTTGTCCGCCGCCACCGACGGCATTGCCGATGGCCTGTACGACTGGGAAAACACCGACCCGCTGCCCCTGGCCCTGTTCGATGCCGCCCGTGTGGATTTTTCCCTGCGCCGCCTGGTGCATTACACCGGCAGCGACTGGCGCCATGTACAGCCGTGGATCCTGCTGACCAACTACCACCGCTACGTGGACCAGTTCATCCTGCATGGCCTGGAGCAACTGCGCAGTGACCCGCGTTTTATCCGCATGGTGCTGCCGGGCAACGTGGTCATCGACAAGAGCATGGACCACGGCGAAGCCTCGGCCATTGCCGCCGGCGTGGTCTGGCACCGCTACCAGATGCCGGCGTATCACCTGCAGGCCACTGACGGCCACGGCGTGACCCTGGTGAACATCGGCGTGGGCCCGTCCAACGCCAAGAACATCACCGACCACCTGGCCGTATTGCGCCCGCATTGCTGGCTGATGATCGGCCACTGCGGCGGCTTGCGCCAATCCCAAACCATCGGCGACTACGTACTGGCCCACGCCTATATGCGCCGCGACGGGATTCTGGACCGTGTAGTACCGCCGAACATCCCGATCCCGGCCCTGGCCGAAGTGCAGCTGGCGCTTCAGCAAGCGGCGGCGAAAGTCACCGGCGAAAAAGGCGAAGAGCTGAAAAAACGCCTGCGCACCGGTACCGTGCTGACCTACGACGACCGTAACTGGGAACTGCGCTGGGCCCAGGAGCGGCCGCTGATCAACCTGTCTCGCGCCGTGGCCGTGGACATGGAAAGCGGCACCATCGCCGCCCAAGGTTACCGTTTGCGCGTGCCTTACGGCACCTTGTTATGCGTATCCGACAAGCCGCTGCACAGCGAGATCAAGCTGCCGGGTTCGGCCAACGCGTTCTACGAGCGTGCGGTCAGCCAGCATTTGAAGATCGGCATCGAGGCGGTCGACCTGTTGCGCACCGAACTCAACTCGTTGCACTCGCGCAAACTGCGCAGCTTCGACGAACCGCCGTTCCGCTAAGCGGTTGGGATGGTCATTTGGCGGTCAGGCCACTAGCATTGTCGGTCCTGACCGTTAGATGTTCCTTTGCCATGTCCCGTCCTACCCGTCCCGATTCGCGCCGCCCAGGCGTGAAACCTTCGCAGCCTGTTCGACGTGTCGCCAAGGCGCCACCGGCCGAGCCGAAGCTGATCCTGTTCAACAAACCGTTCGATGTGCTGACCCAGTTCAGCGACGAAGGCGGGCGCGCGACGCTCAAGGATTTTATCGATATTCCCGGTATTTACCCGGCGGGGCGCCTGGACCGTGACAGCGAAGGCTTGCTGCTGTTGACCAACGATGGCCAGCTTCAGTCGCGCATCGCCGATCCCAAGCACAAATTGGCGAAAACCTACTGGGTGCAAGTGGAAGGTGAGCCGACTGAAGAACAGCTGCAACGTCTGCGCGATGGGGTCGAGCTGAACGATGGCATGACCTTGCCTGCCGAGGCTCGGCAACTGGATGAACCGGCGTTATGGCCGCGCAACCCGCCGGTACGCTTTCGCAAAAGCGTGCCGACGCATTGGCTGGAGTTGGTGATACGTGAAGGGCGCAACCGTCAGGTACGGCGCATGACCGCAGCAGTGGGCCTGCCGACGCTGCGCCTGGTGCGCGTGCGCATTGGCGACTGGTCTATCGACGGCCTGGATCAAGGCCAATGGAAGGCAGTGCCGGCGCGCTTATAAGGCGCCGGATTCAATCAGGCCGATCACCACGCTCTTGATGATGAACGCTGCCACACCAAGGCCCAACACGAAAAACAGGATGAACGAACCAAAGCGCCCGGCCTTGGATTTCTTCGCCAGGTCCCAGACGATGAAGCCCATGAAAATGATCAGGATAGTGACCAGGCCGGTCATCATCCATTCTTCAAACAGGGCGGGGTCGATGTTGTTCATGGGACTCTTCCGACAAGACAAGCGAGCAGTATACGGCAGCGTCACAAACGCAACATTGACCTGAGTCCTACACCATCGAACTGTGGGAGCTGGCTTGCCTGCGATAGCGGTCTGTCAGGTACCGTGATGCAAACTGGCCCGCCGCCATCGCAGGCAAGCCAGCTCCCACCGTTGTTCTCAGGTGCGCAGGTGGGTCAGGGGCAGTTCGGTGCTATTGAGCACTTGGTTCAGCACAAAGCTGGAACGCACGCTGGTCACCCCTTCGATCCGGGTCAGATGCCCCAGCAGCAATTTTTGATAGTGATCCATGTCCGGCACTACCACCTTCAACTGGTAGTCCGCATCCATCCCGGTCACGAGGCTGCACTCCAGCACTTGCGGCAGGGTGCGGATGGCGGCCTCGAAATTCTCGAAGCGTTCCGGCGTGTGACGGTCCATGCCGATCAATACATAAGCGGTGAGGCTCAGGCCGAGCATCTTGCGGTCGAGCAGGGCGACCTGGCGGGCGATGTAGCCGTCGTCCTCCAATTGCTTGACCCGGCGTGAGCAGGGCGAAGGCGACAGGCCGATGCGTTCGGCCAGCTCCTGGTTGGAGATCCTCGCGTCGCGCTGCAATTCCGCCAGAATACTCAGGTCGTATCGGTCAAGCTTGCTCATTGGGTTGGCCTTTGTCGTAACTATTGCGGTTAATTATCCATGAAGGGTTAAAAATTGCGCAAGCACTGTTTATTGACGCAATCTTCGCAATCCTCTGCCCGCCCGGCACGCCTATGATTACCAACAGAATCACCGCCTGGACAACAGTCCACAGCAACGCGCCCAATCAGGCCCGTTGCGGCCGCCGCCCCAGCAGGGTTGAGCCGGCCTCCAGGCTGCACACTGTCCACAAGACGGCGTGAGGTGAGCCAACGTCAAAAGCGTTGAGCCAGGACGAAATTCTCAAGGGGTGGCCGACGGGTCACCCCTTTTTCTTTGTGCGCGTTTTGCCTTCAGAAAATAGTTCTCGTGACTGATAAACTGTCTCAGAACCGGGCGAGGCTTTTCCAGTCTCATGATCAAGCCCCAATCCGCAGTGAGGAAAAGCATGAAGCGCATCTGGCGTATGGCAGGTGTTGGTTTGCTGGTGGTCAGCGTCGGCTCCCAGGCGATGGCCGACGAACGCGATAACTCACCGGGCCAGGGGCAACGGCCTGAGCACAATCAGCCACGCCCACAAAACCCGCAGGGTGATCGTGGCGGCCAGCACGAGGGTGGCCAATGGCAGGGTCGGCCTCAAGGTCATGAGCCGGGGCGACCAGCACTGCAACCGCAACCCTCCAATAACCTGCCGATCCAGGGCCGGCCCGATACCGTGCGCCAGACCCAGGAGCCGCGCCAGGGTTATTACCGTGATATTCCCAGACGCCCCGATGACAACCGGCATTGGGAGGCCGGCGGCCCCGGTTCGCGTCCGGGTAACGATCGCCCCGGTGATAACCGCTGGCCAGGCCGCCCCGATGGGCATGGCAATGGCTGGGGCCCGGGCCCGCAACATCGCCCTGGTTATGTCATCGACCGTTTTCCCGACCGCAATTACCGCGTGCCTTACCGTGGCCAGGACTACTTTTTCTCCGGTGGCTACTGGTATCGCCCCCAAGGCCCGCGCTACGTGGTGGTGACGCCGCCCTACGGCATCCGCGTGCATTACCTGCCGGACTACGCACGTGAAGTGTGGGTAGGCGGCTCGCTGTTGTTCCTCGCCGCAGGCGCCTATTACGCCTACGAGCAAAGCACCCAACAATACGTGGTGGTACAACCTCCGACGCAGGTGCCATCACCTCCGCCGACGCCTCAAGGCAACGGTTATGACGTGGTGGCTTACCCGGCCAACGGCCAGTCGCCAGCACAGGTACAGCAGGACGGCTACGACTGTTATCGCTGGGCGGTGCAACAAAGTGGCTTCGACCCGCGCACCGTCACCTACGCCCCGGACCCTGCGGTGGTGCAAACCTACCGCCAGGCCCAGGGCAACTGCCTGGGCAGTCGGGGGTATCAGGTGCAGTACTAGGCCTTGTTACCGGTGACCACTTCCCGTGGGTCGGCGTGCACCAGCACTTCGGCTTTCGGGTATTCCCGGTGAATGGCATCGGCGGCCTGGTCGCTGATGCCATGGGCCACCGACAGCGTCAATTCCCCCGGCAACTCCAGGTGCAACTGCACAAACCAGTGGTTGCCGGAAACCCGCGTACGCAAGTCGTGGGCACCCAGTACGCCGGGCACGCCACGGGCCAGCTCCAGCATGTGCTGGCTGACATCCGGCGGTAGCTCTTCATCCATCAACACCGCAAAGCTTTCCCGGGCGATCTGGATCGCGCTCCACAGAATGTAAGCGGCGATTCCCAGGCCGAACCAGGCGTCGACCTGATGAAAGCCAAAGCCTGCCAACACCAGCGCAATCAGGATGCTGCCATTGAGCAGCAAGTCTGAGCGGTAATGCAGCGAGTCGGCACGCACCGCGTTGGAGCCGGTCTCGCGCACCACGTGGTGTTGCAGCATCAGCAGGGCCATGGTCAGCCCCAGCGACAAGATAATCACGCCGATACTCAGCCACGGTGCGCCGACCGGCTCCGGATGCTTGAGCCGTTCATAGGCCTGGAGCGCAATCAGTACCGCACTGCCGGCGATAAACAAGGCTTGCGCCATACCCGCCAGCGACTCTGCCTTGCCATGCCCATAACGATGATCGTCATCGGCGGGGCGCAGGGCGTAATGCACCGCCAGCAAGTTCAGCAGCGAGGTCACGCCGTCGAGCAGCGAGTCGGTCAACCCGGCGAGCATGCTCACCGAGCCGCTGAGCCACCAGGCGATGGCCTTGGTCACAATCAACACACAGGCCACGCCCACCGAGGCGCGGGTGGCCAGGCGCAAGAGCCTTGCGTGTTCGGGGCTGCTGGTCATGAGCTGTCCTTACGCGGCAGGCTGCAGGCCCAGGGCCGCCAGTTGCTGCACGCTGCCCCTGAACTGGATCAGGCGTGGGTCGTCCAGCGGCAAGGTGCGGCCGGTTTCTTTCTGGATGATGCTTTGCAGCTTGGCGTTATCGACCTTGCCGTCAGCGCCGATGGCTTCGTGCAGTTTCTCGGGGGCGACCTGGGCGGTCTTGCCCGGTTCGAAGTAAATGGCGCCCGTGGCGAAGTCGACACCGAAGGCGATCAGGCCGGGGATCACATAAAACAACAGGCCGAGGGCATCGAGTACCGCGATGGTCGGGTCGATCTTGCCATCGATCTGGCCACGACGGTCGGGGTAGAAAATCGACCCGCAGGCGGTAAGTTGGCTCAGCAGGGTAACGGCGAGGACACCGCCGATGACACGGGAAGCGATACGCATGAAAAAGTCTCCTGAACATATTTAAGGGTGACTATAAGCCAGATCGGCCAGGCGCCGATGAACCAATGTGGGAGCTGGCTTGCCTGCGATTGCGACGGTTCAGGAAATACAGCGGCAACTGTCACACCGCTATCGCAGGCAAGCCAGCTCCCACCTTCGACTGCATTCACAGCCCAAAGCGTGGGTGTTTTTAAGACCCGCATCGGCACTCGGCAGTTCGCCGTTATACTCGCCGCTCTGCTTTGGAGCCAGTATGAATTCGTTGCCGATCGATGATGTTTTACCCGCCCTGCGTGACGCCTTGGCGCATCGCCATGAAGCCGTGCTGGAAGCGCCCCCCGGCGCCGGTAAAACCACCCGCGTGCCGTTGGCCTTGTTGCATGAGCCGTGGCTCGCCGGGCAAACCATCCTGATGCTCGAACCCCGGCGCCTGGCTGCCCGTGCTGCTGCCGAGCGGCTGGCCAGTGAACTGGGTGAAAAGGTCGGTGAGACCGTGGGCTACCGCATTCGGCTGGACAGCAAAGTCGGCCCCAATACGCGTATCGAGGTGGTCACCGAAGGTATCCTCACCCGCCGCCTGCAGGACGACCCGGCGCTGGACGGCGTGGGCTTGTTGATCTTCGACGAATTCCACGAGCGCAGCCTCGACGCCGACCTGGCGCTGGCCCTGAGCCTTAACGGTCGCGAGCTGTTTCGCGACGAGCAGCCGCTGAAGATCCTGCTGATGTCGGCCACCCTCGAAGGGGAGCGCCTGGCGGGCTTGCTGGATGACGCGCCGATCCTGCGCAGTGAAGGGCGCATGTTCCCGGTGCAGATGCGCTGGGGCCGGCCGTACCAGGCCGGGGAGTTTATCGAGCCGCGCGTGGTGCAAACTATCCTCGAAGCCCTGCATGACGAGCCCGGCAGTGTGCTGGTATTTCTGCCGGGGCAGGCGGAGATTCGCCGGGTCAACCAGCAACTGACTGAGGCCTTGGGTGATCGCCCTGATGTACTGTTATGCCCGTTGCACGGTGAGCTGGACCTCAACGCCCAGCGCGCCGCCATCGACCCGGCGCCGGCCGGCAAGCGCAAAGTGGTGCTGGCCACCAACATCGCCGAGACCAGCCTGACCATCAACGGCGTACGCGTGGTGATCGACGCCGGGCTGGCGCGGGTGCCGCGTTTCGACCCCGGCAGCGGCATGACCCGCCTCGACACCCAGCGCATCTCCCGCGCCAGCGCCACCCAACGCGCCGGCCGGGCAGGTCGGTTGGAGCCGGGGGTGTGTTACCGATTGTGGTCCGAAGACCAGCACGACGGTCTGGCCGCTTATGGCAGCGCGGAAATCCTCGCCGCTGACCTGGCAGGGCTGGCCTTGCAACTGGCCCGTTGGGGTGTGAAGCCCAACCAGTTGGTGTGGCTGGACGTACCACCGACTGCCGCGTATGCCCAGGCCCAAGATCTGTTGCAACGCCTCGGTGCATTGGACGAAGAAAACCTCACTGCCCATGGCCAGAAGATGGCCGAGTTGCCGGCTCACCCGCGTATCGCCCATCTGTTATTACGTGGCCAGGACCTGGGCCTCGCCGCCACCGCCTGCGACGTGGCAGCCTTGTTGGGCGAACGCGACATCTTGCGCGGCGGCGGTGCCGATTTGCACAGCCGCCTGGCGCTGATGTCCGGAGAAGAACGTGCGCGCGGCACCCAGGGCGGCGTTCAGCGTGCCAAGCAACTGGCCCGGCAATACCGGGGCTACCTGCGCGGCAAGGCGGCCCAGCCGGTGGACAACCCCGACCACCCACGCTGGCTCGGCGCCTTACTGGCACTGGCCTACCCGGACCGCGTCGCCCAGCAGCGCCGCCCCGGTGGCGCTGAATACCGCCTGGCCAACGGCCGAGCGGCGCTGTTTGCCGAAGCCGACAGCCTGATGAAACAACCCTGGCTGGTGATCGCCGACCTGGGCAGTCGCCAGGGCCAGCGCGAAGAACGCATCTACCTGGCGGCGGATTTTGACCCGGCGCTGTTCGACACGGTACTGGCCGAGCAAGTGCGCAACGTCGACCAACTCGACTGGGACGAGCGCGAAGGCGTGTTGCGCGCCGAGCGCCAGCGCAAAGTCGGTGAACTGGTGCTCAGCCGTGAACCGCTGACCGGCCTCGACGAGTCCGCCCGCAGCCAGGCGCTGGTCAACCTGGTGCGCCGCAAAGGCCTGGAGTTGCTGCCCTGGACTCCGGAACTGCGCCAATGGCAAGCCCGTGTGATGCTGCTGCGCCAATTGGATGCCGGCAACACCAGCGAGTGGCCCGACCTCAGCGACAAAGCCCTGCTCGCCAGCCTCGAACACTGGCTGATGCCTTACCTGGGCAAGGTCTCGCGCCTCAGCCACTTCGCCCACCTGGATATCTCCAGCTACCTGCACAACCTGCTGCCCTGGCCCTTGCCCCAACGCCTGGAAGAGCTGGCGCCGCAGCATGTGAAAGTGCCGTCGGGGTCATCGGTACGCCTGGACTACAGCGAACAGCCGCCGATTCTGGCGGTGCGCTTGCAGGAACTGTTCGGGTTGGCAGACACCCCGCGCATTGCCGGTGGGCGCCTGGCCGTGAAGCTGCACCTGCTGTCCCCGGCGCGGCGACCGGTGCAGGTCACGCAGGACCTGGCGAACTTTTGGCGCAGTACCTATGCCGAGGTGAAGAAGGATTTGAAAGGGCGCTACCCCAAGCTATTCCATAAGTTAGACCCTTGGGTTGAATCGCTTAACAACAAAAAGATTGACAGGTAGCGATTGTAAACTGACGCATAACATATAGGATTGACTGATTCATCAGGGGGGGCGAATGTCCTACACCAATCCGCGTCACGAAGGTCGTCTGATTCTCATCCCGAATTTGCAGGATGCCTTCGCTATCCTGCATGTCAGTGAAGCGCCTCGCGGCTCTATTGAGTCAGCGCTTGAGGGGGCTGAATCCAATCTGCTTTATAAATGCGATGAAGTCGGTTCAGGGAATGACCGTGCCCTGTTCAATTTCCCATTTTTGTTTAGTGCTAATGGCAACCCTTGGCACGAAGCGAACGACTACTTGCTGAGTCTCATGCGTGATAGGGCTCCTGCAAGTCGACGCACTGATGATGTTAGGCGTCGTGCCAGTAAACTGTTGGATTACCTCCTATTCTGTGAGGATAACAATCTGGATTGGCTCGACTTTTCCGGTGCCCGTCCTTCGCTTCGCCCGACTTACAAGTACTTCTATCACCTGATTAAAGAAGGCCGTCGCAGTAATCAGGTCATCAATCAATATACCGCTGCGGTCTATCACTTTTATAAGTACGTTTCCGAGCATTGGCATTACCTCGATCTAAAGCGTGTTGATACGATCAAGCAAGTGCGGCTTATCGTGCAGAGCCCAAAAGGCGCGAAAATCATCGATGCTGAAAAGCGCAGCCAAACGCGGCGTACGCCGCCTAGTAGCTCCGTTCCTTTGGGATTCGTGCGTGAAGATGGCGAGGATCTTCGACCTCTCTCCAATCTTGAGTTAGGCGCGCTTTTGGAGGCCATTAATGAAAAGAAATGGTCAACGATTGAGCGGTTGATTCTTCTCACGTCTCTGATGACTGGAGCTCGTAAGCAAAGTGTTTTGACCATACGCTTGAAGCATTTGAAAGGATTTACAGAAGACAAACTAGTGCCGGAATGTGCCTATAAATTGCATGCCGGCCCGCGCACAGGCATTGATACGAAATTTGACAAAACTCAAGTTCTGTATGTTCCAAAGCAACTTGCTGAAGAATTGGTCACGCTTGCACGTAGTCCGATGATGAGGAGACGGCGGGAAAAATTTCGTGCTCAATTAGAAGTCAGTCATCCCGGTCTGTTGATAGAAGAGGACGATATGTATTTGTTTCTCTCCGATCAAGGCAATTGTTATTACATGGCTTCAAATGATCCGCGTTACGCAATTGTTAGGTCGCCACAGACAGGGCAGGTGACGGAAACAATAAAGCGAAAATTGCAGAGTACAGCTTCTAGCCAATTTCCAAAAGATTTTACATATCACTGGCTGCGAGCGACTTTTGCCTATCAACTCTACCAGCGCCTGCAACCGTTGGTTCAAGAAGGCGTTTTGAAATTAGGGGAGGATATTGATTTTATTCAAAAACGTATGCATCACGAGTCTAGGGAAACAACTGAAAACTATCTAAAGTTATTCAATATGACTCACGAAAAAGTCATCGCCCAAGAGGTGTGGGAGAAGAAATTGTTTAACGGTAACTACGAAGTCATGAAATTGACGGTCCAAGAATGAGTAGTCGGCAGCTGTTAGAGCATCGCGAAAATACAAAAATTATTACGCTAAATGAGTTGGTTCAGGAGTTTTCCGAACCTGAGCGTTTGCGATTGCAGCTGACCGTTAAGGTTAAAAAGAAGCCGTTAGATATTGGTAGTTTTGCATATCTCATTCGTGGTAAGAATAAAAGTGTTCATGATGATCGCGGGACGCCATTGGTGATTGAGTCGTTCGTTGAAAGTCGTCGTGAGCTGATTGTGAGAGTTTTGGAGTCTTTTGTCGGTCTGCGTGATAAGTCAGTCTTGGCAAATTTCTTCCATACCGAATATTTTATTGATTGGTTGAACGCTGAGGGTTACCGAGAAATATTTTCCAGTAGCGTGGATGCTCAAAAGGCATATCGAGATTATACAGCGCATCTAAATCAAAAAATATCCGATAAAAAGCTGAAGCCCCGGACCGCGTCAAGCTACCAAACTAGAGCATCCAGCCTGATCAAATTACTTTATCCAGATAATAGTGTCCATATTCTTGCTGGTGCAGTAAGGATTGTTCCAGATAGAGGTTCTGCAACAGCAGGCGCTGCTCATGTCGAGTTGTATAGAGATGTTTGCTTTGCCATTGCCCAGCAGTGCAGTGATTTTATCTTGAATAAAAAACCTTACCCGCTCGTGGTTGGAGTTAGAGATTATGAAGTTGTTATATTTCCGTCCAACCGAGGCGCGAGCAGCCCATTTAAGGATGCTGCTCCTTCATATAACTCAGCTGAGCGGCGAATTGCTACGGCCGAAGAATACTTCGCGGCCTTCGAGAGGCTTGGCCGAAAAAAGCCGAGAAATTATAATGTCGCGCGCGAACTAAGAAGCTCCCAGGCATCTTTGGATGCGGCTAATGAAGATGGGCGCAACTGGCATCGTCTTAATCTAGCGAGTCTTGCGGCGAAAGCCTATGCTATCCTTTTTTTTATGATTACAGGTGCCACTCCGGCTGAATTTGAGCAGTTTAGTTACGAAGACGCACTCAAAGTTGAAAAGTCCCCTCTCAAGAAAGAGTTGTCGGCTGTGAAATTTCGGGCTGGCGGAAAGTCAACGCTTTACAACATTGGGCGGGGCTCGGGTTTGTCGCTGCTGAAAGAGTATTTAAAGCTGCGTGCGTGGATTTTGGATGGTGCGAGACATGAGCGACTATTCTTTGCAATGCCTACGTCTGGTCAGCTTAGAACTTGCAAAAGCTTTGGTGATCTTAACGTGACAAGCTCCTTAGAAAAATTTTATGAGTTTATTAGCGGGGTCTTTCTTGATCCGACTGTACCAAGACTTTCAACTCGTAAAATACGCAAGCACAAAAGCACTGAAATGCACTCTGCACGTTTGTCGCCGTCCACGGTAGCGGCATCCCTCAATCACACCGAAGCGGTGAATCTTTCTACCTATGCAGAGGCAACACCTGAACAGCAGCAATCCGAGTTCAGCCTGTTTTGGGATGCAATACGCCACGCTGCTCATGTTGTGCGTGAGCGAAGCCGCAAGGCTGTAGCAAGTAGTGTCGCAATAGCGGCGGGTCACTGCGAGGATTTCAATAAGCCGACGTCTGCCACTGATGTGGGATTGATTATAGAGCCGAACTGCCGCACCCAATATGGTTGTTTGTACTGCGAAAACTATTTATGTCACGGCGATGAGGAGGATCTGCATAAAATTCTGAGTTTGCAATACGTGGTCAATGCCGTGCGTAAATCGGCCCCCGATGCAGCGCATACTGAGGCACTTTTCAAAGAGTTATCTATCCGGATCGAGTTTATAGTCGATGCTCTTAGTGAGCGCTCTAGCTCGGTGAAACAGACAGTCGAAAAGGTTAAAGCTAAGGTGTTTGAATACGGCGAGTTAACTAAGTTTTGGGAAGTCCGGTTGGGTCGCTATGAAAAAATGGGGATCGTATTTTGAGTGCTGCTGTTCAGTCGATAGGTAGTCTTTTTTCTAGCGGCCAGTTTCCAGTCACCAGCCAGCCAGATAGTGCGGCTCAGCTGTATGGGAAGCCCGCGTCGGATTTTGTTATCTGTCGCACTGAGTATGGCAATGCAACGGCAGTGTACGGCGAGTCTGTATGGGACTTTAACCCGTACAGGCTGAGTGCAAAAAAAATTGGCCGAATACGCTTCGATATGGTGTTCGGTGATTATGGTCATGATCAGCAAGCGCTGATCGAAGAAGCCAAATATCTTCTGTATTGTCTTATTTATTTCGCTGGCGGTGGGCGGATTGGTAAGCTGAGTGCATCTACGATTATTTCATATTGGGTTGTGCTGCGCATCGCTATGAAGTTCTGCTATGCGCAGAAAAAGAAGTCAATGGTTGGTGTGCTGTCCTTGCAGCAGCTTTTTACCGTGCCTGTTTATCTAGCGGCTTTTGTTAGTGAAAGTAATTTTGACAAGACGGTTCTTAGTGGGATATTGCACGGATTGATTAGTGTGGGCGAGGAACGCCTAGGGTATGTTGTGCTGAATCCAAGAGTTTTTGATTTGAGAAGACCTGATTCTAAACAGCATCCGGTAATTCCGACACGCCTTTATTTGAATTTAATAAATATTTGTGGCGACCTGCTCGATCATCTTTACTTGGGTGTTGGGAATATTGATTCATTTATATCGTGCTTTGCTGATGAGTATTTCGGTCTTACTCCGCACCGTCAAAAATCTTTGGGGGTTGGTGGTAAGTCGCGCTATCGCCCCGGTATTCAGCAAGCAATAGAGGAATATGGTCTGGCTGCGGTTTTTGTCGGTGAGTTTGCCTGTTCCGAAAAGAGAAAGCTGCAGCGAGTCCTTCTCAAGATGCAGTATGTGGTGAGAATGGTGATACACCTATATACCGGCATGCGTGATCAAGAGGTGATGCGTATGTCTTATAACTGCTTATCTGATCAAGTCGTGAGATGTTCAGTGGTTGATGATCAAGGTTTTATGCGCGATCAACCGCAATCAGTACACATATTATCGACTACCACGAAGTTTAGCGGTTACAAGAAAGAAAGCGCATGGTTCGCGGCAGGCGAAGTCGTCAAGGCGGTCGAGGTTGGCCAGGCGATTTGTCGTGGTTTAGCCCGGCTCTATAGGATTGAACTGGATGATCGTTGTCCGCTATTCATCAATCCGTCCGTCCTGTGTAAAACGAAGAATTGTGCAGAAGTTGGTGTAACAGACTTTACATTGAGAGCAACGATGGGCAGTGCTTTGAAATCCTTATCGATTCAATCAGAGGATTTACAAGAGTTGGCTCAGAGCGACCCTTCTCGTGACTTTTACAATGAGCCAGATTTTGCAGTAGGCCAGCCCTGGCCGCTGACTAGCCATCAATTCCGACGTTCGTTGGCCTTCTATGGAAGCAGTAGCGGCTTTCTCTCGCTACCGACTCTGCGAGCGCAGTTCAAGCATATGACCATTCAGATGGCGCGCTATTATGCGAATGGCTTTGATAACTTGCGCACCATTTTTGGCTACTATGACGAGAAGAAAATAGACTTCGTGCTACCATATAACCACTTTGCTTTCGAGTTCCAGATGGCCATGCCGATGTCGGTGGCCAATCAGTTGATTGCAGATCTGCTGTTCAAAGAAGAACCGCTGTTTGGTGGCACCGGTTCATACATGCAGAGGCAGAAAGAACGTGTTGAAGCTGGCGAGATAAAGATTGAAGATATTCGTGCCGATACAGAGCTTCGGGTGAAGAACGGTGCAATTAGCTATCGGCCAACGCTACTCGGTGGTTGCACCAAGGTGGGCCGCTGCGATTCCTTCATGCTCGGTGACTATACTGAATGTTTGTCCTGCGAGGGTGCGATTATCAAGCCCTCCAGGTTAAGTGCGGCCATTGAGGATGCGAAAAACGAGTTGTCAAACTACGCAGAAGACTCAGGCGAATATCAAATTGTGAAGGGCGATATTGAGCGCCTAATGGTTTTCAAGACTCGCCTGATCGACACTGTGGAGCTTTAGTCATGAAGTCTGGTGAAGGAATAAGCAAGGGGGTTGGTGCCTGTCAGGAAGCTTTGCAGCGCCTTCTCGATGGGAAGCCTTTTATGCCCGAGCATGTAGGGCTAGACCTATCCAAACTTACCGCGAGCATCGTCAGTCATGAGGCTGGATTTGACCGTGGTTATCTGAAAAAGTCTCGCAAAACACATTTGCCATTACTCGCAAAGATCGAGGCTTGTCGTGCTGAGGCTGACAAGGGCTGCGGCTCATCAAGTGGTAAAAGCATTAAACGTTTAGCAGATAAAGTTTTGTTTTTAGAAAAAGAGCTGGCGATGGTCAGTTCGCAGCGTGATCGAGCGCTTACACAGAACCTCCAGCTATGGGCGCGCGTGAGAGAACTGGAACTAGCTGAGCGTCAGAACAAGTCACGCCGGGTTCGGCTACATCATTGATAGATTTACGCCTCCTCGACAGCATCACAAGCGTCGGGGAATGTTCTAGCTAGTAGTCTGGATAATGAGGTTAGGGCCGACAGCATTAATGCAATTTCAAGCCTTCTTGAGCGCCAGCGTCGATCAGGTGGGCTAAAGCTCTGACGCCTGAGGCAGTAGGCCGCATGGATCGCATGCAAGCACGCTTGCGATGCGATACAGCTTCTCGACGGTGATGTTGACCTCGCCACGTTCGATCCGCCCTACGTAGCTGCGGTCGATATTGCACGCCAGCGCCAGTGCATCCTGGGAAATCCGGCAGGCCTTCCTCTGCACTCGGATGCGTTCCCCTAACGCTTTCGCCAACTTATCCATGACCGTCTCAATTCAACTTGAGGCGGCACTATCGTGCGTTTGCGGACGCACAGGCCACGGATTATAATCCGCATTTCTTTCGCGCTAACTCTTCTGGTGCCTCAATGAAATCGGCCTCGTTTATCTTCGACAGGCGTCTGTATGAGCTGCTTCAGGAGCCAGGGCGTACAACCTTTACGACCCGTGAACTGCGCGATGCCTATGCTGCTCGCCTGAATGGCACACATTTCCGTATCGCCGATGTGCGACGCTATGTGTATGAGCAGATCCGTCGACTAGTGCGCGCGGGCTGGGTTGCACTGGACGAGGACCGTCGTGTCCGAGGACAGGTCTACCACCTGCAGCCGATTCCGGCACACCTACAACTGGAACTGATCGACAACGGTTTTGAGAGCAGCCTTATGGCTGCCGGAGTGCCCGAACCAGACACGGCGGTACGCGACGTGGAGGCTTTGCCGGCCAATACGGATTTGCAGTTGGAGGCGCTCCACAAGGAAATCCGCTTGGACTTTCTCACTTCAATGGGCGAGGCAGAGCGATTCAAGCTGCTTCTGGACGAGATGCCGCATTTGCGCGACAAGGTTGAAGGCGATTACCTGGAGGCCAGGGATCGCAGTTCTCGCCTTCTGGGCCATTTACGCGCCATAGAAAAGACCCTCAAAACGCTCGCAGCGCCACGATGAGCAGATCGCTACGCAGCTGGCAGAACAGCTGCATCACCAAGGCGTTGGAGCACCTTACCGTCACGCAGCACTTCTTCTGCCAGGCAACGCCGGGAGCCGGGAAGACGCGCATGGCCGCGGAGCTGACCAGCCGACTGCTTCAGCAGGACAGAATTGACCTGGTGCTGTGCTTTGCGCCGTCCTGCCAGGTCGTGGAGGGTTTTCGTTCGACTTTTTCGGAAGTGCTAGGCAGACGTCTCGATGGCCAGATGGGTGCCGTGGGGGCGGCCTATACCTATCAGGCCATGGAATACCGTGATGAGGGATTCTGGCAGCTTCTTGATGACTACCGGGTGCTTGTGGTCTTCGATGAAATCCACCATTGCGCCGGCCACGATCCGCTCCTCAGCAATGCCTGGGGGCAGCAGATACTGCACCGGATACAGGATCGCGCTGTCTTCACGTTGGCCCTGTCTGGCACGCCCTGGCGTTCGGACGACAAGGCCATTGCCTTGGCTCGCTATTCGTCGCCCGAAGGGCATTTGATCTGCGATTACCGCTATGGCTTGAAAGACGCCATTGCCGACGGCGTGTGCCGATCCCCTCGCATTGTGTTGCTCGATAATCAGAAGGTGAAACTCACTGAAGAACTTGGCGCGGATAGCTCCGTCAGGCTGTTTCCCAGCATCGCCAAGCTTTTGGGGGAGTCACCTGTCACCTATGAGGAACTGCTGCGCCATGACGACGTGATCAATCCAATCCTCGACCTTGGCTACAGCAAGCTCAACGAGCTACGCCAGATCAAGCCTGATGCCGCCGGCTTGGTGGTGGCTACCGACATCGAACACGCTCAGCAAATAGCCCAGGCTCTGGAAACAATGGGTGAAGAGTGCCGTATCGTGACCAACAAAACCCCGGATGCGCAGCAAGTGATCAATGCATTCCGCAGCAACACCTGCCGCTGGATTGTCGCCGTAGGAATGATCAGCGAAGGCACCGACATTCCACGCCTGCAAGTGTGCTGCTATCTCAGCCGTATCCGCACCGAACTGCATTACCGGCAAGTGCTGGGACGGGTACTGCGACGCACAGGTGAATCGGATGACCAGGCTTGGCTATTCATGCTGGCAGAACCGAAGCTTCAGGGCTTTGCGGAGCGAATTGCAGATGACTTGCCGGATGACCTGGCCGTTTTGAGAGATGTGCAGATGCCTGGATTTAATCCAGACTCAAGGCCTGAACCGATGGGTGCTTCGGGCCATGTCAAGGGTATCGGCGATGCTGGGTTAGGTGGCGCAGAACCTGGTATTGGGTCGCAGGCTACGAACATCATTTCGCTGGGTGGCTTTGCAAATGAGCCCGCTTACCAGGTCAGCTTTTCCCAGCATTACCGGCAGCAGCTACTGGCTTGTTTCTGATGCTCAGCCAGTCGAGGCTGCTCGAATGATGCCGGTGTGCATGAATCCATAACCGGCCGGTGCCGCGTGGAACGTAATCGTGAGGTGCGTATGGAGGTTAGGTCGCAGGCATTGGTCGATGTCGTTGAGGATGTGATCTGCGACGTGTGCCGCTCTGGAACTCGTATCCCTGGCTATGGCCTTCAATACGGCAAGCTTGAAGCCCAATGGGGATATGGATCACAGCATGACGGAAAGCACTATCGGGTGCATCTCTGCGAGCCCTGCTTTTTCAGGGTGCTGAGTGGATTGCGTCGGGAGTGTATGGTCAATGGCATGTTCGATGATGAGCAGCCATTTTCCTCTGAGGATTTTGGCTTGGTCAGCAAGGGTAACTACTGGGAAAAGAGCTGATGACAGGACTGCGGCTGAGCGATCTTCTTGAACCCGTCATGCAGCTTGCTTACGAAGCAGGCCTACTTATTGAGTCAGAGCTTAATAGACCAGACGGCCCAAGGGGCAGTGGCTTTAAGGCAGACGTCGATGTTGAAATCGAGGTACTTCTGCGACAGCGACTGAAGCACATCCTTAATTGCGATTTTGTCGGAGAAGAAACGGGCTGCGAGCTATCAGGCCACCCATTTAGTTGGGTTGTTGACCCCAATGATGGAACAGGCGACTTCCTCAATCGTCGGCCGGGCTCTGCCATTTCTATCGGATTGCTGCATAACGCAACGCCAGTGCTGGGCGTGGTTTACGCCCCCGTCACGCCTAGTGGTCCTGACTGCATAGCATGGGCTGAGGGTGCACCGGCTTTACTGCGTAATGGTCGTCCCGTGAATAATGACCTGCAATCTGCGATCTTGGGTAAGCGTCCAGCCAAGTCACCTTCCGAACTCCAGCATTAAGGGCGATGGTGTCCGCGTATTTTTAAGCGGACGCGTTCGTCCTTAACGTTAGGATTTCCATGCGCCAACGAAGCTCTTACCCCGAACCGTTCAAGGTCCAGGTCGTTCAGGAATGCCTACAACCGGGTGCGACCGTCTCCAGCGTTGCCATCCGCCATGGCATCAACGCCAACGTCATTCGAAAATGGCTACCGCTTTACCGAGATCAGCTACCCGCGGCGTTGCCGGCGTTCGTTCCATTGAGGGCTACGCCCAAACGGCCGACTGCAGCATCGGTGATTATTGAGCTATCGCTTGGCGAGCAGTCAGTCACAGTGAAATGGCCAGTGTCCGATCCTGACGGCTGCGCCCGCTTTGTCCGGGGGCTTGCCCCGTGATCCGCATCGATAGCATCTGGCTTGCCACTGAGCCGATGGACATGCGCGCCGGCACCGAGACCGCATTGGCCCGTGTAGTGGAGGTATTCGGTGCGGCGAAGCCGCACTGTGCTTATCTGTTCGCCAACCGCCGCGCCAACCGCATGAAAGTGTTGGTGCATGACGGTGTAGGGATCTGGCTGGCCGCGCGGCGATTGAACCAGGGCAAGTTTCACTGGCCAGGCATCCACCGCGGCTCGGAAGTTGAACTCGACACCGAGCAGCTTCAGGCTTTGGTGCTCGGTTTACCTTGGCAGCGGGTTGGTGCAGCCGGTGCGATCACAGTGCTGTAGCGCCGGCCATTAGCCCATCGCTTTATCTGCGCTGATCGCCTGCTCTGGCACAATCAGCGGCATGACTTCCTCGCCCAATCTCGACCAACTGACACCTGGTGGTTTCGTCGGGGATGCGCTCCAGGTTCAGCCCGGCAAACTGGCGCAGGATCGTGGTTTCGTACAGCGCTTCCTCCATCGCTGGATCGCTGTAGCCGAACCAGTTCTGCAGCAGATGCACACGCAGCATCGCCATCAACGGGTAGGCCGGACGGCCACCTTCACCCTTCGGATAATGTGGCTCGATCAAAGCAATCAAGCCCTTCCACGGCACCACCCGATCCATCTCGATCAGGAACAACTCCTTGCGGGTTTGCTTGCGCTTGCCAGCGTACTCGGCGTCGGCGAAGGTCATCTGCTTCATCGGGAAACTCGGTGGGTGGGGTCGCGGTATTTTGCCAAATCAGAAAGTCTTTTTCAGAGTTTCCCTAGGCTGACAAGCCAAGCGCTGGATCGCAACCATCCATCACCTTATCCAGCTAGATCTGCCTCCTCCAATAAGTGCCGCACAAATCCCGGCGGGTGCAGATTTCCGGGAGGTTTGCGCCAGATCAGTTGGAGACGCTTTTCAAGCCCCGGGATGGGAAGAGCTACCAGCGCGCCACTGCGAACTTCGTCTTGTACTGCGGAAGCCATCACCAACGACACGCCGAGTCCCGCCCTCACTGCTTGTTTGACTGCCTCGGTGCTGCCTAGCTGCATACCGCTGCGAGGCACGCCCAGTTCGCCAAAGTATTCGGTCAGAAGCCGTCCGGTACCGCTACCCGGTTCACCTCCCAGCATCGGCAGGTCCACCAGACGATCACGTTCTATGCACCCTGCTTCAGCCAGCGCATGGTCGGGGCTGACGATAAGCACCAGCGGCTCGACCCGCCAGAGGCGGTGTTCGAAGTCGGGGTGAGGTAGCCACCATTCCATGATCGCGGCGTCGAGCTGGCCCGCCAGTAGCTGGTCGGCCACATCCGGGTTGGCGGCGATGCGCAGATCCACCTCGCCCCTCTCATTTGCGGTCGTCAGATAGTTGCGCACGAATGGCAGGAGAAGGTAGGTGCCGATGTTGGAGCTGGCCCCGACGCGCTCACGATTGCCATGCAGGGCTTCTAGCGCCCGGGCGTGCATGTCGAGCAAGGCGGTCGCATGCGGCATGAAGGCCAGCGCCCGTGTGGTAGGCTGGCAGCCGCTACGACTGCGCTGCACCAGCGTTACGCCGACCTGCTCTTCAAGCTTCTGCAAGTGCTGCGACACCGTCGGCTGGGCCAGCCCCAACGCCCTCGCCGCGCTCTGAAAACTGCCTGTTTGAACGATCGCTACCAGGCTCTTCAGCCAGACCGGATTCAACATGCGGCAGGCTCGGCCTTGGGCAGACGGTTCGCAGCGTTGATTGGGCGCGCACCTGCCAATGCCTGGATGATGTTCTGCGCTGCACAACGTTCAATCTCCAGGCGCACCGCGCGCACTGCCGACCCTATGTGCGGAGTGAACAGCGTATTCGGATGCGCGAGCAGCGCAGGATCGATCAGCCGCGGCCGGTCCGCGCGAGCCCAGTCTTCCATTTCGAATACATCCGCCGCATACCCGCCGAGCTGGCCTCGCTCAAGCGCCGCGAGCACGGCGGCTTCATCCACTACCGAACCACGACAGGGGTTTACAAGCAGAGCGCCCGGCCGTACGAGGGCAAGCAGCTCGGCGTTGACCAGATGCTGGGTATCGGCATTCAAGGGAAGCGCCAGCAGGATGAAGTCCGAGCTGGCGAAGAGTTCGCTGCACGCCACCCGGCGCAGGCCGAGCCGTTGCTCGGTTTGTGTATCCAGAGCCTTCGCCTCGTGGTACTGCAGGGTCGCGCCCCATCCCTGCAAGCGATCAGCCATGGCCAGTCCGATGGCGCCCATGCCAAGGATGCCGACCGTAGCGTTATCCAGCCCCGTGCCGTAGAACTGTGGTTGCCAGCCCTGGAACTTGCCAGAGCGGACGAACGCATCTGCTGCCCGCAGATGCCGCCCCAGCCCCACCGCCAGTCCGATCGCCAGCTCGGCAGTCGGGACCGTCAACAGATCAGGCACGAAGGTCAGCCAGACCCCGCGGGCAGTACAGGCGTCCACATCGAAATTGTCGAAGCCCTTGAGCGCGCAGCCGACTACACGCAGCTCAGGGCAGGCTTGAAGAAAGTCTGCATCGACCCGATCGGGCATGAACGCCATCATCGCCTGAGCATCGCGGCAGCGGCGCAGAATTTCCTCGCGCGGCAGCGTGCTGTCGGTCTGGTTGGTCATCAGCTCGCAATGTGGCGCCAGCAGTTGCAGGATCTCATCGTGTACTCGGTGAGTTATAACGAGTTTCGGCAGCATGGTTTGTCCTATTTGAAACGTTTGCGCAGCACGCCACTGAAGGCGTCTACTAGCGTGACCATGGCCAGGATGACCAGCAGGATTGCTGCAACCTCCTGGTACTGCATGATGCGCAGCGAGCCCATGAGTTCGAAGCCGATACCGCCGGCGCCAACCATGCCCATCACGGTGGAGGCGCGAAAGTTGTATTCCCAGCGGTAGATCGCCACGTCGGCGAACTGCGGCGTCACCTGTGGCAAAACCGCGTGCAGCAGCACTTGCATCGGCGTAGCCCCCGCCGCCCGAGCGGCTTCCACCGGCGCTTCGTCGACGTGCTCGATGGCCTCGGCGAAGAACTTGCCGACCATGCCGACCGAATGCAGACCCAGGGCAAGCACGCCCGGCAAGGCGCCGAACCCTACGGCTGCAACGAAGATGATGCCCATGATCAGCTCCGGCACCGACCGCAGGGCATTGAGCAGCACCCGGGCAACACCGAACACAAGGGGGTGCGGCGCCGTATTGCGCGCTGCAACGAAGGCCACCACCAGCGAGAACACCACTGCGATGGCCGTACCGGCGATGCTCATCGCCAAGGTGTCGATCAAGGGGCGAATCCAGCTTCGATAGCCCGAAAAGTCTGGCGGCATGGCCTCGCCTGCCAGGGTCGCGATGGAGGGCAGCCCGTTCAGCAGCGTGGTGGCATCGAGCAGCCCCACGTACCAGCAGGCCAACAGCACCACTCCGAATACAATCGCCACCTGCCCCAGCTGGCGCCACCAACCGAGGCCGAAGCCTCGAAGGATGTGCTCGCGTTGCTCTGCAGGCAGCGCCTGCACGTCGTAATGAGTAGACATATCGGTGCTCACATCGTGGCGAAGTCGAGGCCGAGCAGCGATCCCATGTTGCGGATCACATCGTAGTCGGCGTCGGTGATTGGCGCGAAGGCCTCGGCCTTGAAGTTGCGCAGCACTTCGGGATCGTCGATACCGACGAATACATCCCGCACCTTGGTTTTCAGCTCGGGGCTCAGGTTCGAGCGCATCGCCCAGGGGTACTGGGGGTATTCGCCGCTGTAACCAAGTACTTTCACCTTGCTCGGATCGATTAGGCCACGTTCGACTGCGTGATTGAAAATTACCTCCGACAGCCCACCCGCATCGGCGTTGCCGTTCGCCACGTTGACGGCAACGGCGTCATGCGTGCCCACAAAATGTTGTTCGTAGTCCTGCCCACCCGTCAAACCGGCCGTCTCAAGAAGCACGGCTTTGGGAATCAAATGGCTGGACGTCGATGCCCGGTCACCATAGGCCATCTTCTTGCCCTTAAGGTCGGCATACTCATTCACGCCTGACGCCACATTGGCGATAATCACCGAGCGATAGGTCGGCTTGCCGTCGATGACCATGGCAGCGAAGGGCTCGATGTCGCTTTTGCTTTTGGCCATGACGTAGGACAGCGGACCGAAATACGCCAGGTCGATACGGCCAAAGCGCATCGCCTCAATCATCGAGGAATAGTCGGTGGTTACGATCAGCTGCACCTTCTTGTCCAGATGCTCTTCCAGATAATCCTTCAGCGGCTGGTTACGCTTGATCAGCTCGGAGGCGTTTTCGTCCGGCAGCAGGGCAACCTTTAGCACATCCGGATCGGCATCGGCCGCTAGGGCGGACAAACTTGAAACAGCGGACAGCAAGCAAGTCAATAAGAGCGCGGATAAGCGTTTCATCGGGACATCTCCAGTGAAGGTTCGAGCATGACAGGTGGTTCAGCCGGAGCATTCGCTGGCTGAGTCGTAGAGCGGCCTGCATAGATGCGCTCAAGCTGCGCATCGGTGAGTTCCGAGGGCGCGGCATCGAAAACGATCTGAGAATCGGCCAGCCCGACGACGCGATCGGCGAAGCGGCGGGCATATTCGAGTTGATGCAGCGAAACGATGGCGGTGATGCCGTCTTCCTTGCAGATGTCGCGCAGCAATCCGAGAACACGGACCGAAGTGGCCGGGTCGAGACTGGCTACCGGCTCATCGGCCAGAATGATCGCCGGCTGTTGCGCTAGCGCACGCGCGATGCCTACCCGCTGCTGCTGGCCACCGGACAGTTTGTCCACCCGGCTTAGCGCCTTGTCTGCCAGACCGACCCGAGCGAGGCAACTGAGCGCAATCTCCTGATCGGCACGCGGCAGAGGAAACAGCGAGCGGAGCGTGTTGTGAAAGGCCAGCCGACCGGTAAGCACATTAGCCAGTGCGCTTTGACGTTCGATTAGCTGGTGGTGCTGAAAGATCATGGCGGTACGCCGACGATGCTGACGCAAGGCCGAGCCGCTGCCGAGTTCACCGAGTTCGCTGGTGACACTGCCGCCAGTGGGCGTGACGAGTCGATTGAGACTACGGAGCAAGGTCGACTTGCCTGCGCCCGAGAGACCAAGCAGCACGGTGAACTCACCACGCCGAAATGCAATCGAGGTATCGCGTAGGGCTGTCACGCCGCCTGGATAGACGACGCTCAACCGGTCGACCCGCAGCACGGCGTCCTGTATCGGATGGGGCGTCATTTGATCACCTTTCGCAATATTGCTGGCCGCACAATTGCGGTTCGCGATGCAAAGGGTAGAAATTCCTTGTTAACGCACTGTTTCTAAAGGATGACATTTCGATGAATACTTCGAATCTGCCGTAGCGGGGCGGCAAGCGAAGCCGTGGAAGAACGGGCGCAACGTAGCGTCTTTCTTCACGCGGGATACAGGAGGCTTTGATTGATACTGCTGCGGATTCGCTACAGTAACGTTGGGCCAGAACGTAATGCCATCCAAGCAAGAGAGCGCACAC